>JGI26082J51739_10000017_pt1 | contig 88585 bp, 88 predicted proteins | sample SaaInl5LU_22_DNA_FD_51739 | JGI IMG/M metagenome (IMG submission 51739)
TTCACTAAATTATATATCTTATATGTTAACTAAACGTTAAATTTAACAAAATATTAAGAACATTAAACAAATTCAAACAATTAGCAATCATCTGTTTTACAATCTCTTACACGGGAGTGTATTCAGTTTTAACCCATTTAAAATGTTAATTATAAATAAAATTATCGCTAAATTATTTTTTATTTTTGTTTTAACAACTTCTTGGCCAGTTCTTTTCCTAGCTCTACTCCAAATTGATCATAGCTATAAATATTCCAAATAACACCTTGAGTAAAAATCTTATGTTCGTATAGAGCTACTAATTTTCCTAAAGATTTAGGCGTAAGTTTGTCAAATAATATAGCATTACTAGGCCTGTTTCCTTCAAAAACTTTAAAAGGTAATAAAGAGTTTATTTGATCGGAATTCCCAGAAAACTGAAGCTCTAAGTGTACCTCTTCTTTTGTTTTACCAAAGGCCAAAGCATCCATTTGCCCATAATAATTAGCCATAAGTTTTTTATGATGGTCTGTTAAACCATATAATGACTCTCTATAACCGATAAAATCAGTAGGAATCAATTTTGTTCCTTGGTGCACCAATTGCATAAAAGCATGCTGCATATTTGTACCTGTGCTACCCCAAACTATAGTTCCTGTTTGGTAAGTTATTCTGTCTCCGTTTCTATCTACCCCTTTACCATTACTTTCCATAATGGCTTGTTGTAAATAATCTGGTAATTTTTTTAAATATTCAGAATAAGGTAATACAGCTTCTGTTTCTGCATTGTAAAAATTGTTGTACCAAATACTTAATAAGGCTAGAATAACAGGAATATTTGTCTCTAAATTTTCATTTCTAAAATGAATATCCATTTCTTCTGCACCATCTAATAAGGCTTTGTAATTTTCGAAACCAACAGATAAACTAATTGACAAACCTACTGCAGACCATAAGGAAAAACGACCTCCTACCCAATTCCACATTGTAAAAACATTGGCCTTGTCTATCCCAAAATTATCTACGGCTTCTAAATTGGTAGAAACTGCAACAAAGTGCTTTGGAATATCAAATATGGTTGCCGATTTTAAAAACCAGTTTTTTAAAGTTTCTGCATTGGTAATGGTTTCTTGTGTTGTAAATGTTTTAGATACAATCACAAATAATGTGGTTTCTGGATTTAATTGCTTCATAACTTCAGAAACATGATCTCCATCTACATTAGATACAAAATGTGTATTTAAATGATTTTTATAATACTTTAATGAGGTTACAATCATATCTGGTCCAAGGTCAGATCCCCCAATGCCAATATTTACAATATCTGTAATAGATTTACCTGTGTACCCTTTCCATTTTCCAGAAATCACTTTATTACTAAAACTTCTTATTTTTCGTAATGCAGTTTGTATCTGTGGTTTTATATTTTTACCATCAACCAAAACTGATTCTTCCGAATTACTTCTTAATGCAGTATGCAACACAGCTCTTTGCTCTGTAACATTTATTACTTCTCCGTTAAATTGACTTTCTATAGCTTCTTTTAACCCAACTTCTTTGGCTAAATCTACTAATAAATTTAACGTTTTAGAAGTGATTCGGTTTTTAGAAAAGTCTACAGATAAATCATTTAAACGTAAAGAAAAATCATTTTTTCTAGCTTCGTCTTTGTATAAATCTTGAATTTTAACGTCTTTAATTTCATTAAAATGATCTGTCAATTGCTGCCAAGCAATTGTTTTGGTGGGATTGTTATTTGGTAAAGCCATTTTTTAATTTTGTGCTATGATTTCGGTATTACTTTCAGGTTGTTTTGTATCAGTTACTAAATTATCTAACTGATATTTTAATGGTTTGATGTACTCGAAAAAGGTTGGTTTTACATTCTTTTTCATTGGTTTTGCTGCTGGTAATTTTTCTTTTAATGGATCTACCTGTCTTCCATTTTTCCAAAAACGATAACATACATGAGGCCCCCCAGTATTACCGGTCATCCCTACATAACCAATTACATCTCCTTGCTTAACATATTGTCCTTTTTTTACAGCCTGCCTTCTCATATGCAGGTATTGAGTAGAATACGTATTATTATGTTTAATTTTTACATATTTACCATTACCTCCTCTTCTTGTAGATGCTGTTACTGTTCCGCTTGCTGTAGCAATTATTGGAGTCCCTACTTTTGCTGCAAAGTCAGTTCCTTTGTGAGGCTTAACTCTGTTTCCGTAAAAAGGTATTCTTCTTCTTAAATTGTATCTAGAAGATATTCTATACTGAAATTTTATCGGTGCTTTTAAAAACTGACTTCGTAACATTTTTGCATTCTCATCATAATACTCATGAATGTTTAACGTAGAATCTGCTAAAAAACGAAACGCATATAAATCTTTCCCTTTGTGATTAAAAACTGCAGATTTTACTAAGCCATAACCAGCAGAAATAGTGTCGTCTATAAACTTCTCTTCGTAAACAAGTTTAAAATAATCGCCTTTTTGAAGCCTTAAAAAATCTAAAGTCCAAGCATAAATATCTGCAACTTTATAGGTTAAATTTGGTCTTAAACCCAAACTATCCATAGAAAAGGTAAAATTACTATTCACCACACCTGTGGCTACTTTTTCTACAACTGTAATTGGTTTTTTATAAGCTTTTGCAGTAATAATTGAATCTTTAAAATCTAAAATTGTTGCATTAATTTTATCGTGTTTGTATATAAAAACTTGAGCTTTTTCTGTAGAATCTTTACTCGCTAAAATTGTATAGGGTTTTCCTGCTCTTACCCTTCTAACATCAAAAGTTTCTTTAACAGTTGCTGCAATCTTATTGATTTTTGGATAAAAAACATGGTGTCTATCTAAGATTATTCCAAAACTTTCGCCACTTCTTATGGTATCGTGTATTACTTTATAATGGTCTAAATTGTAGCCAAAGCGAATTTCTGGTTTATAGACAGCAATAGCTTTATTAGCGTTAGTAGTAACTTCTTCTTTACAAGATGAAAAAAAGGGTACTAAAAGGATTAATAAGACTATATTCTTCAAGAAGTGATTGATTTTTATATCAACATCAAAAATACAAATAAAAATGATTTATTTTAATTCTATACCTAGAACTTATGAAAACGATTTCTGTAAAAGAATTATAATTTAAATAGGGTAGCCAAACCTTGATACGCCTCTAATTCTGCCCTTAAAGAGCCAACAACTAAAGATGCTTTTACTCTAATTGGTATTTTATTGCTATCGTCTGTGATCCATATAGTAACACTTTCTTCTGCTTTAAAAACTCTACCTGATTGAACAAAAGGTCTAAACACAAGTGTTTTTATTTTTCCGAACTTTGTTTCTACAACTTCTTTCCCTAAATAGCGTAGCTTAAAAGGATACACCTGTGCATCTATAAACATGTCTAATTTTAGATCTTCTCCTTTTTGTAAATTACTAACGTCTTTATTTCTAAGGTAATAAAAAGAGGACAAAATATCTTGAACATTCATAAAAGGAACTGTAGTGTCATTTTGCGCTAAAAAATCTTGGATGTATGCTTTGTTGGAGCTGTAGTTAAACGTTGTTATCCTATGTTTTTTATAGCCTCCTTCATTTATTTTTCTTTTAAATAAGTAGGGCTTGGTTTCTTTTTGATCAAAATAAGATTCGTATAAGTCCTTTACTTCAAAAAACCATTTGATCATTCCTGTGGTCCATCCTTTACCTTTCGCATAAAAAACATTTTTACCATTAAGTTCTTGCTCAGAAACTTCTAATGTAGCAGTACCTGCTCTTAAAAAACCACTGTAACTCATTTTATATTGCAGTAGCTCTCCAGGCACAAATGCAGGTTGTTTTTCTTGCGCTAAAAAAAATACCGTTTTAAAAAGTATAATTCCAAAAAAAANTGTTTTTTTCATAACATTAAACTTATTGAAAAGATATGACAAATACTGTTATACTCTCTTAAAACTATTGTAAAATTAATATTAAAATGTTCCCCAATTCTTAAGCTCTTCTTTAGACCATAAATAAGGATAAAAAACTCTCCTTTGGTATTTAGGATGCATGTATTTACGCCAATTACTGCCTCCAGTCGCCTCTAAATCGGAAGCATTACCACCTATATACTTTGCAGCTGCATTGTAGTGTGCCATTACCCACTTTACATTTACAGTATAATCGTAATTACGCATCGCCTTAATCAATTCTTCATTTTGTTGCGCTTGCATTGGTAATTGTTTAAATTTTAAGGAAAGATTAATATCATTGTAATCTTCCATAAAGTCGATAAATTCTCCTAAATATTTCTTTTCAAAAAGGTGAAGTAGTGTAGACTTTTGACCGGTTGTGTAATTTTTACCTGCTGCTTGCCAATACAAATGATTATATGCATTTTTTAAAGAAGAATTTCTATCTATTGTGTCTCTATACCTTGCGTCTATTAAATTAATGAGCTCTGTAGAGGCAAATTCTATTTTACGATATTGTGCAGATTGAAAACCACTAGCAGGAGTTAATGTATTTCTAAATTTTAAATATTGTGCTCTCTGCATGCCTTCTGTCATTATATCAAAAGAATTACACGACATCTCAAAATACCTGCTAATTCTATCCAAGTGCATGGAAAATTTTTCTGGGGTTACATCATTGGTTTTTGCAACTTGATCTATTTCCCACAAAATCATTTTAAACAATAACTCGTTTACTTGATGGTACACGATAAAAACCATTTCGTCTGGCTGGTTGGTTCTTGGAGTTTGCAACCCTAATAAAGCATCTGTCTGAATATAATCCCAATAAGTAATTGGGCTACTATGCAACAAGCCCTCTAACATCGCATCTACAGGCACGCCAAGTTTAGTGTACTTTTCTTCTATTGCTTTTAAAATTTCTTTTCTTTCCATGTATTTGTATGAAGTTTATGGGCAGACCTAAATAAACCATTCAAATATACTAAAAAAGACCTTTCAGGTTTTTTAAAAAACTGAAAAGTCTATAGTTATCTTGTTACGCTATGTGCTAGCCAAAAAAAATCTAAATCTTAAAGAGTCCCTCTTTTTTGTTGCTCTCTTTCTATAGATTCAAACAAAGCTTTAAAGTTTCCTGCACCAAACCCTTTTGCCCCCATTCTTTGAATAATTTCGAAGAATAAGGTGGGTCTGTCTTCTACTGGTTTTGTGAAAATTTGTAATAAATAGCCTTCTTCGTCAGCATCAATCATTATGCCTAAAGCTTTTAATTTTTCGATATCTTCATTTAATTCATGGCTAAATTGCAACAACCTACCTGGCACAGATTTATAATAATCGTCTGGTGGCGTTGATAAAAACTCTACTCCATTAGCACGTAATTGAGAAACTGTTTTTAAAATATCATCTGTTGCTACTGCAATATGCTGTACGCCTGCACCTTCATAAAAATCTAAGTACTCTTCTATTTGAGATCTTTTTTTTCCTTTAGCAGGTTCGTTTATTGGGAATTTAATACGACCATTTCCATTAGACATTACTTTACTCATTAACGCAGAATATTCGGTATGAATTTGCTTGTCATCAAAAGATAAAAAGTTTTCAAAACCCATTACCTCTTCGTACCATTTTACCCAAACATCCATTTGATTCCAACCCACATTACCAACCATATGATCAATATATTTAAGTCCTGCTGTTGGTGGGTTATAGGCTGATTCCCACTTTTGAAATCCCGGTAAAAATGTTCCGTTATAATTTTTACGCTCTACAAATAGATGTACTGTTTCTCCATAGGTATAAATTCCTGATCTTACCACCTCACCAAATTCATCTTTTTCTACGGTGGGCTCCATATAAGATTTTGCCCCCCTAGAAGTTGTTTCTTTATAGGCTTTTCTGGCATCTTCTACCCAAAGTGCTATCACTTTAACTCCATCACCATGTTTTACAATATGGTCGTTAATTGGTGATTTACTATTTAACGGTGTTGTTAGAATTAGTTTTATCTTGTCTTGAGTAAGTACATAGCTTACAGCATCTTTTGCCCCAGTTTCTAAACCGCTGTATGCAAAAGACTGAAACCCAAAAGCTATTTTATAAAAATGAGCTGCTTGTTTTGCATTACCCACATAAAACTCTACATAATCTGTACCTAACAAAGGAAGGAAATCTTGAGCTCCTTCAAATATTTTTTCCAAACCGTAGTTTACTGATTCTATTTTTTTTGACATTTTTTTAGTATTAAAGAGCGCGAAAAGATGTAAGAAAAAAAATGTCTGCACTTATTTTAAAAGCCCATGGTTCTCTTTTAAAATTCCTAAATCTTTAATTCGTTCTTAGTTCATTCTTGTTTTGTTAAATAATTTCTTTTATAAGTGATGATTAAAGGTCTCTCTAGCTTAATACAGGTGCCAAACGTAATCACCAAAAAAAGTAAAAAAGCTTTATTTGTTCTAAGTATTTAATTCTGCAGTCTTTTATTCAAGCCAAGATTTATAATACTCATTGTCAGCAATTTTCATGGCTTCATCTGTGATTTGTAATGGCTTAAATGTATCCACCATAACTGCTAATTCTTCAGTTGAGGTATGTCCTATACTTCTTTCTGTAGCTCCTGGGTGTGGGCCATGAGGTATGCCTGCAGGGTGTAATGAAATGTGTCCTTGATCGATATCATTTCTACTCATAAAATCACCATCTACATAATATAAAACCTCGTCAGAATCTATATTACTGTGGTTGTAAGGAGCAGGAATAGATTTGGGATGATAATCATACAAACGTGGCACAAAGCTGCAAATTACAAAAGCATTGGTTTCAAAAGTTTGATGAACTGGAGGGGGTTGATGAATTCTACCTGTTATCGGTTCAAAATCATGAATAGAAAATGCATATGGAAAATTATAACCATCGTAGCCGACTACATCAAAAGGATGTGATGCATAAGTCATTTCTATAATTTCACCTTGTTTTTTTACTTTGATTAAGAAATCTCCCAGTTCATTATAGGTTTCTAATTCGTAAGGTCTTCGCAAATCACGTTCACAAAATGGTGCGTGCTCTAATAACTGCCCAAACCAATTTCTATAGCGTTTTGGAGTATACACAGGCGTGTAAGATTCAATGATAAAAAGCCTATTGTTTTCATCATCAAAATCTAGTTTATAAATAACTCCTCTAGGAATAACAAGGTAATCTCCATATTTAAAATCGATATTTCCTAGGTGAGTTCTTAATTTTCCAGAGCCCTTATGAATAAAAATAACTTCGTCTGCATCTGTGTTTTTATAAAAATAGTCTTTTGTAGATTTTTTAGGAGCAGCTATGGTTATGTTGCAATCAGAATTGGTTAATACTATTTTTCTGCTGTCTAAATAATCATTTTCTTGTGGTACTTGAAAGCCTTTAAAACGGTAGGATTGTATATTATTTGCCTTGGCAATTTTAGGCTTTACAGAATACTGTTTTCCTATTTTTTTAACCATTGTAGGTCTATGTTCATGATAGCTATTGGTAGACATCCCATCAAAACCGATAGTTCCAAACAATTGCTCATAATACAGAGAGCCGTCTTCTTTTCTAAACTGAGTATGTCTTTTGGGGGGTATTTTTCCTAACTGATGATAAAAAGGCATGTTTTTCTTTTTTAAACCCCTTTGAAAACAGGAGCCGTATTGATACTAATTCTTTTCTAAGGCAAGATTCCTACACAAATAGGAATTACAGAAAAAGATCTTATTCTGGGTTGCGCTTTATTAAGTAGTTTAGGTATAAAAGTAAATCGGTAAACATCTTAATCGATTTCGTGGTTTTAACAAAGATAAGAAAAGTAACCCTGTTTTTTAAATTTAAGTCAAATGCAAGTGTTAAGTCTTTATTAAATTAATTGATTTTTTTTATGACTGCTTTTGGCGCTTCTTTTCTTGTACCATCAAAACCATCTACGCCCCCAACTGTAGTATATTTCATTACATATTTTTTATCTGGAAAAATACGTTTATAAGCACTTTGGCACATCAATGTGGCTTCATGAAAACCACATAGAATAAGCTTTAGCTTACCAGGGTAAGTATTTACATCTCCAATAGCATAAATACCTGGAATATTTGTTTGGTAGTCTAAGGCATTATTTACCTTGATGGCATTTTTTTCGATTTCTAAGCCCCAATTACCAATTGGACCTAGTTTAGGTGATAACCCAAAAAGGGGAATAAAATGATCTGTTTTTATGGTAAAATTTTCTTGGTCTTTTTGTTTTACTTCTACAGTGGTTACTTTAGCATCTCCAGAGATTGCTACAACTTCTGCAGGCGTAAGTAAACGAATTTTACCTGCATCTTTTAATTCTTGCACTTTATCTACAGAATCTAAAGCCCCTCTAAACTCATTTCTTCTATGAATTAAAGTTACCGATGCTGCTACATCTGTTAAAAATATAGCCCAATCTAACGCAGAGTCTCCTCCTCCAGAAATGACTACATTTTTATTCCGATACATTTCTGGATCTCTAATTATATATTCTACTCCTTTATCTTCGAACTCTGTAATATTTGGAATGGGTGGCTTTCTGGGCTCAAAAGAACCTAATCCCCCTGCAATTGCAACTACTGGTGCATGATGTTTTGTACCTTTGTTTGTGTTAACTATAAAAGAACCATCTTCTTGTTTTTCTATAGTTTCTGCTCTTTCTCCAAGGGTAAAACCTGGCTCGAATTGCTTAGACTGCTCTAACAATTTGTCTGTTAAATCTCCTGCTAAAATTTCTGGATAAGCAGGTATATCATAAATTGGTTTTTTAGGATAAATCTCTGAACATTGCCCTCCTGCTTGTGGTAAAGCATCAATTAAGTGACAGCGTAATTTTAATAACCCCGCTTCAAAAACCGTAAATAAACCAGTAGGACCTGCTCCAATAATTAGTATGTCTGTTTTTATCATTTTGATAAAACTATTTNGAATTTGATGAGCGCGTTAAGNATTGAAGTGGCATCCTTTTTTGTTTTTCGCAAAAAAAGATATAATGCAAAGCCTGANCTTTTGGTAACGCCCAAATAAAAATTTAATTAAACAACATTAATTACTTGCTCTATTTGTGGAGCATATTTTTTAATCGTTGCTTCTACACCATTTTTTAAGGTCATTTGATTCACAGAACAACCGGTACAAGCACCTTCTAACTGAACCTTTACAATGCTATCTTCTATAGATAATAGTTTAATGTTACCTCCATCACTCATTAAAAAAGGGCGAATTTCGTCTAACGCTTTTTCTACATTACTTTGTGTTTCTTGTGCTGTCATAATCTTATTTTTTAACTGAACTACAGCCACTCATAGTTGTAATTCTTACAACCTCTGTTGGTGGTAAATTTTTATTTCTTTCTAACAATTGTGCAACCATTTGTTTGGTTATTGTCTGAAATGCATTTTCTAAAAGAGTTCCTTCTTGTAAGGCTACAGGACGACCTACATCTCCAGATTCTCTAATACTTTGTACCAATGGCACTTCTCCTAAAAAGGTAGTATCAATATCTTCTGCTAGGTGTTTTGCCCCATCTTTACCAAAGATATAATACTTATGATCTGGCAACTCTTCTGGCGTAAAATAAGCCATATTTTCTATAATTCCCAAAACAGGCACCTTTATGCTATCTTGCTGAAACATAGCTACCCCTTTTTTTGCATCTGCTAATGCTATATTTTGAGGAGTAGAAACCACTACTGCCCCATTAATTGGCAAAGCCTGCACTATAGATAAGTGAACATCTCCTGTTCCTGGAGGCAAATCTATGAGAAGAAAATCTAACTCGCCCCAAGCTGCATCAAAAATAAGTTGGTTTAATGCTTTAGAAGCCATAGGTCCTCTCCAAATTACTGCTTGATCTGGATTCGTAAAAAAACCTAAAGACAATAGTTTAACTCCATAACTTTCTATGGGTTTCATTTTAGAACGTCCGTCTACATTAACAGAAAGTGGTCTTTCTTTTTCTACATCAAACATAATATGTTGTGATGGCCCATAGACATCTGCATCTAAAACCCCAACGCTAAATCCCATTTTTGCTAGAGAAATAGCTGTATTTGCTGTGATTGTAGACTTCCCTACACCTCCTTTACCAGAGGCAACTGCAATAATATTTTTTATAGTTGGAATTTCTTTACCTCTAATTAAATTTGGATCTTTCTTCTCTGCGGGTTTTTCTACTTTTAAATTAATTTTTACCTCAATATTTTTAGAAATAGTTGTTTTAATTGCCTTGGTAATCTCTGCCTCTATCTTTTTTTTAGCTTGTAATGTTGGGTTACTAATTGTAACATCTACATTTACCTCATCTCCAAAAATAACCACATTAGTCACATTATTATTTTCAATTAAGCTTTTCCCTTCTCCAAGGGCTGTAATTGTCTCTAATGCTGTATAGATATCTTGCTTTTTAAAACTCATAGTATAACTAGATTATTTTTATTTAATCTTGATTACAAAGATACGTCTTAACAATAAGATAATAAAGTGAATAAATTGTGAAAATTTATAGGAAGATAAGTCAATCTTATTTTAATTCCTTTGTTGGATTCCAAAAGACCGTTTCTAAATTTTGAATTTGATTATTTACAATCACTACCCCTTCGTTCTCTANAAGCTGCTGCATAAGATTGGTGCCTTCAAAATGATGTTTTCCGGTTAATAGTCCTTGCTTATTTACAACTCTGTGTGCAGGTACTTCTTCTTTTTGATGATGAGAATTGTTCATTGCCCAACCTACCATTCTTGCAGATCTTGCTGCCCCTAAATATGTTGCAATTGCTCCATAACTTGTTACTCTGCCAAAAGGTATTTTGCGAGCAACATCATATACTTTTTCGAAAAAATTAGCAGAAGCATTCATAGTGCTAAGTTATAAAATAACCCAAAATAAAGTAAACAACTAAACGCTAATATTTTAGACGAAATTGGATATACGTAATCCATTTGCCTTTTTCTAAATATTGATTTTCGTAAAAAGTTTGAGTTTCAGTAACCTCTTTTGGTGCTCCTTCATTATTATANACATTATGATTTGCATATAAAATTTCATGCCCTGCACCCTGAAGTAACCCTAAGGTGTACCCATGCATAAACTCAGAATCCGTTTTTAAGTTAATAATACCATCTTCTTTTAAAACCGCATCATACTTCTTTAAGAAAGCTGCATTGGTCATTCTATGTTTGGTTCTTTGGTATTTAATTTGTGGATCTGGAAAAGTAATCCAAATTTCAGAAACTTCTTGCTTTGCAAAAATGAAATCGACCAACTCAATTTGAGTTCTAACAAAAGCTACATTCTCTAAATTTTCTTCAAGGGCTGTTTTTGCGCCTCTCCAAAAACGAGCTCCTTTAATATCAATGCCTATATAATTTTTGTTGGGATTTTTACGAGCCAAAGCAATTGTGTACTCGCCTTTACCACATCCTAATTCTACTATAATCGGATTTTTATTGCCAAAAAAAGAATGCCATTTGCCTTTGTAAGAAAAGCTATTGATTGCTTCTTCTCTTGTAGGCTGAATGACATTTTTAAACGTTTCGTTTTCCTGAAAACGTTTCAGTTTATTTTTACTTCCCAAATTGTCAGATTATGCTCTATCTTCTGTTCCTTCGTCTAAAAACTTTTTAGATTGCTTCATCCAATAACCAAATAAAATCAAAAGCACTACTAAAAAGCCCCAATTAACAGCATTTGAAATCCACCACCCAAAATCTGCAGTAGCAACTTCTAATCTTAACCATCGAAAAGGGATGAATAAAATATCTGTAAATAAACTACCAATCCATTTAAAAATATTGCTTGCTATCATAACTTATTTATCTTTACACTGCAAAAATAACAAAAGAATCAATGCTAGCCAATTTTTTAAACAAATCTAAACCCATCAATTTTATTGGGATAACGATTTTATTTTTTTTAGGCTATTTATTTTTTGTTTTTAAAGAGATCTCAAAGCAAACAATCACTATAGAAATTCTTTTATCTTACTGTATTATTATTGTTTTTTTTTTAATACTATTTTTTATTTTCAACTTTATTGTAGTTAAAAATAGCCTAACCTTAGATAATTTATTTGCGTTCTTTTTCTGTACACTCTTCACTTTTGCGATACTACCCAAAATTACAAATAATTCAATTTTAATAATTTTACTTGTACACCTTTTAGCTCTTCGAAAAATATATAGTTTACGATCTCCACAAAGCGTTTTAGAAAAGCTTTTTGATGCAGGTTTTTGGTTAGGGGTTTTGTTTATTTTGCAACCGCAAACACTTATTTTTATTCCGTTAATTTATAGTGCAATTTACCTATATCATCGTATTAATATACATAGCCTTCTGATCCCTTTTATAGGGTGGGTAACTCCTTTAATACTTTATTTTACTTATACTTTATGGCTGGGTCAAATTGAAAGTTTTAGCCATTTGTTTGAACTAAATTTTAACGCAAGCTTTGCGTTTTATTCAACCACTAAATTTATTTTTCTTGTAATTTATTTGGCATGTATTACGGTTTTNTCCTTTGTAATTAAGACTAAAAAAACAATAGGTATTAACAATTCCTTTCGTAAAAAATGGATACTAATAACAGCTCACCTAGTGCTGTCATTATTGTATATTATTTTAATAAGTGATAAAAATGGTGCAGAACTAATGTTTAGTGCTTTTCCTGTTACTGTAATTTTAGCCAACGGAATTGAAATGATTGCTTCTAAAAAAGCAAAAAACACGGTACTGCTTTTTATCTTGATAAGNGCTCTTTGTTTTTTCTTTACGCCTTAAATAAAGGCTCATTTTTTTAGTATGTTACCTTAAAAGCATAAAAATAATCACCAACTTTGCATTGCATATTTTTAATAATGAAAACAAGAACTCTAGCGTTAATAGCGGTTAGTATTGCTACAATAATTTATGGTGTAAATTATACGATAGCTAAAGATGTAATGCCTACTTATGTAAAACCTTATGCTTTTATTTTACTAAGAGTTTCAGGAGCTACTGTAATTTTTTGGTTTTTAGGATTGTTTGTTTCCGCTAAGAAAATTGAAAAGCAAGATTTAAAAAAAATTGCTTTTGCCTCTTTTTTTGGAATTGCTGTAAACATGCTTTCTTTTTTTAAAGGATTAAGTTTAACCACTCCAATTAGTGCTTCTGTAATGATGGTGACTTCTCCTATTATGGTTTTACTCTTTTCTTTTTTATTATTAAAAGGCAAAATTATAAAAAGACAAATCTTAGGAATAGGAATTGGTTTGGTGGGGGCTATTTTATTGATTGTTTATGGAACAACTTCTGTTAAAAATGCTACCAATATTCCTCTTGGAAATTTTCTTGTTTTTATCAATGCAACATCGTATGGATTGTATTTGGTTTTGGTAAAAAACTTAATTTCTAAATACAACCCTTTGGTTTTTATAAAATGGTTATATCTATTTGGACTTTTATATTGTATTCCTTTTGGAATATCAGAAATACAAGAAGTTGTCTGGACCAGTATGCCTACCTCAATTTTTTTAAAAATAGGTTTTGTGATCTTATTTACCACTTGCATTACCTATATATTTAATTTATACGGTTTGTCTAAATTAAAACCAACTACTGTTAGCGTTTTTATCTATTTACAACCAGTTATAGCAACTTTGTATGCTTTAGTGGTTGGCAGCGACACTCTTAGTTTGATTAAAGTATCTGCAACATTAATCATCTTTTTAGGNGTGTATTTGGTAACAAAACAAACCAAAAAATCCAGCAAATAAAAACTTATCTTTGCTTTTTATTTAATCTTTGAATATATGATTCAATCTATGACAGGTTTTGGAAAATCTGTATTACAATTGCCAACCAAGAAAATTACCATTGAAATTAAATCTTTAAATAGTAAAAATTTAGATTTAAACGTTAGAATGCCCTCTTATTACAAAGCAAAAGAGTTAAATGTTAGAAAAAAACTAGCAAGCCTTTTGGTTAGAGGAAAGGTAGACTTTTCTATTTTTGTTGAAATGACTGCAGACGAAACTTCTACAACTGTAAATAAAGGAGTTGTTAAAGACTACATCAATCAGCTAAAAAATGTTGTTGAAACAGGCAGATCCTCTGACGTAGAGCTTTTAAAAATGGCAATTTCTATGCCTGATGCCCTTAAAACAGAGCGCGAAGAATTGGATGAAAAAGAATGGGAGTTAATAGATGCTAACATTGATGAAGCTTTACAAAATATCATACAATATAGAATAGATGAAGCAGCTTCACTAGAAGAGGACTTTAAACAAAGAATTGCTAACATTAAGAAATATTTAGAAGAAGTTAAAGCCTTAGATGCAGATAGAATTGAAAATGTAAAAATCCGTTTGCAAAAAGCAATTGGCGATTTACAAGTAGAAATTGACNCGAACAGGTTTGAGCAAGAATTGATTTATTATTTAGAAAAGCTAGATATTAATGAAGAAAAAGTGCGTTTGGAAAATCATTTAAATTACTTTTTAGAAACTTTGGCTACTGCAGATTCTAATGGAAAAAAATTAGGCTTTATTGTACAAGAAATGGGAAGAGAGATTAACACAACTGGTTCTAAAGCTAATTTTGCCCCTATGCAAAAAGCTGTAATACAAATGAAAAACGAATTAGAACAAATTAAAGAGCAAATTTTAAACGTTTTATAAAAACATAGCGTAGGCTACTATTTTTTTAGTTTACCCCTAGAATAAAAGGAATTATGAAAGAAGATTTTGAAGGAAAACTATTTGTATTCTCAGCCCCTTCAGGCTCTGGCAAAACTACTATTGTCCGTCATTTATTGGCAAAAGAAGCATTTAACCTTGCCTTTTCTATTTCTGCAGCCTCTAGAGCTCCAAGAGGTTTTGAAAAACACGGAGAAGACTATTATTTTATTTCTTTAAAAGATTTTAAAAACCATATTAAAGCAGGAGACTTTTTAGAATGGGAAGAAGTATATAGAGATAATTTTTATGGCACTTTAAAAACTGAAGTAGAACGTTTATGGGCACAAAAAAAACACGTAATTTTTGATATTGATGTAGCTGGAGGATTGCGAATAAAAAAGAAATTTCCAGAAAAAACATTGTCTGTTTTTGTAAAACCCCCTAGTATCGATGAATTAAAAATTAGACTGAAGAAAAGAAAAACAGAAAGCGAAGATAAAATTAACATGCGTATTGCAAAAGCCTCCGTTGAATTGGCTACTGCCCCTCAATTTGATAAAATCATTAAAAATTACGATTTAGAAATAGCTTTAAAAGAGGCAGAAGCTTTAATTAGTGATTTTCTTGCAAAATAATCGTAAACAATAAAAGTTTCTTAACAATGAAAGTTGGTTTGTATTTTGGCACATTTAACCCCATTCATATTGGACATTTAATTATTGCTAATGAAATGGTAGAAAATTCTGATTTGGATGAAATATGGATGGTGGTTACGCCACACAATCCGTTTAAAAAAAAGAGTTCACTATTAGAAAATCACCATCGATTTGAGTTGGTCTATAGAGCTACAGAAAGCTATGATAAGATTAAACCTTCGGACATTGAATTTAAATTACCTCAGCCCAATTACACAGTGCATACGCTTGCGAACGCTGTAGAAAGTTATCCTAACAAAGAGTTTTGCCTTATTATGGGAGAAGACAATTTAAAAAGCTTTCATAAATGGAAAAATTACGAAACCATTTTAGCACATCATGCCATTTATGTATACCCTAGAGTATCAGAAGGATCTGTTGCACATCAATTTAAAAATCATCCTAAAATACACTCAATAAAAGCACCTATTATAGAACTTTCTTCTACAATGATTCGAAAAGGGATAAAGGAACAAAAAAACATCAAACCTTTACTTCCTAAAGAAGTTTGGAATTACATTGATGAAATGAATTTTTATAAAAAATAGTTTGCTTATTTTTACCTAAGAAAAGTACCAAAACATTAACGTGAGTAAAAAACCAAAACAAAAAGGAAATTTAAAACAGAGGCTTACTGATAAGTATCGATTGGTCGTTTTAAACGAAAATACATTCGAAGAACGGTTTTCTTTAAAATTATCTCGTTTAAATGTTTTTGTATTGGGAGGGCTTTTGTCTTTTTTACTTATTCTAATTACAACATTTATTATTACGTTTACGCCTGTAAAAGAATACATTCCAGGCTATTCTTCTACATCATTAAAAATAAAAGCGACCAAACTTGCTTTTCAAACAGATTCCTTAANACGGAAATTAGACGTGTTACATGCCTACACAAAAGCATTACAACCCATACTTAAAGGAGAGATTAAAGGTGATTTTTTAGACACTTTAAAAATTGAATCGCAAAAATTTATCATAAAGGACAGCTTGTTAAATGCTTCTAAAGAAGATTCTATTTTTAGAGAAAAAATAGAAAGTAGAGATCGTTTTCCTATTCTAAATAGTAATAGATCTAATGTAGAAATTGTATTTTTCGCACCTTTAAAAGGTACTATATCTCAGCAATTTGACTCAAAAACCAAACATTTAGCAGTTGATATTACTGCCCCAAAAAATGCGCCAGTAAAAGCAACAGCAGATGGCACAGTCTTGTTTTCTGGTTGGACAACAGAAACAGGCTATGTTATTATTTTAAAGCATCCATACAACTACGTATCCGTATACAAACACAATGGAAATTTACTAAAACAACAAGGCGATTTTGTAAAATCTGGAGAGGTAATAGCAAGTGTAGGTTCTACAGGAGAACTTACTACTGGCCCTCACTTACATTTTGAACTTTGGAGTAATGGCTATGCTGTTAACCCTTTAAATTTGATTGACTTTAACTAATGAGTATAAAATCTTTTTTTGCAATTCCTTTTGCCAAACTTGCCAAAAAGCAAGTACTAAAATGGGCAAACAACCCTCATAAAACCCAACAAAAAGTCTTTAAAGATCTAATTTCAAACGCACAACACACTGCTTTTGGTAAGGATCACGATTTTAAGAATATTAATTCCTATGCTGATTTTAAAAAAAGAGTAAAAGTAACAGACTATGAAGGGTTAAGACCCTATGTGGATAGAATTGTTGCAGGTGAAGCTGATGTGCTTTGGAAAGGAAAACCACTTTACTTTGCAAAAACTTCTGGTACAACTTCAGGTGCAAAATATATTCCTATTACTAAAGAGTCAATGCCTACCCATATTAAAGCCGCAAGAAATGCATTGCTGTTTTATATTGCAGAAAAAAATGATGCAAGCTTTGTAAATGGTAAAATGATTTTTTTACAAGGGAGTCCTGTTTTAGAAGATAAAAACGGAATAAAGCTAGGCAGATTAAGTGGTATTGTTGCGCATTATGTGCCTCAGTATTTATTAAAAAACAGATTACCTAGCTGGGAAACGAACTGTATTGAAGATTGGGACACCAAAGTAAATGCAATTGTGGAAGAGACTATTGATGAAGATATGTCTGTAATTAGTGGTATCCCTTCTTGGGTACAAATGTATTTTGAAAAGCTAATCGAAAAAACAGGTAAATCTATTTCTGAACTCTTTCCAAATTTTAATTTTTTTATTTATGGGGGTGTAAATTTTGAACCTTACAAGAATAAATTTGAAAGTATTATTGGCAAAAAAATAGATTACATAGAGCTTTATCCTGCATCAGAAGGATTTATTGCCTATCAAGATTCACAGAAAACCAAAGGAATGCTCTTGCAATTAGATTCTGGTATTTTTTATGAATTTATTCCTACTTCAGAATTTTTTAATGAAAACCCCTCTAGAATAGCACTTCAAGACGTTCAACTTGGGGTAAATTATGTTATTATTTTAAATACAACTGCAGGTCTTTGGGGGTATAATATTGGAGATACTGTAGAGTTTACATCTACAAAACCATACCGAATTAAAGTAACAGGTAGAATTAAACATTTTATTTCTGCTTTTGGAGAACATGTTATTGGTAAAGAGGTAGAAAAAGCGTTAAACGATGCTATCACTGGAACAGAGATAAACATTAGTGAGTTTACAGTAGCGCCTCAAGTAAACCCAAAAGAAGGGTTGCCTTATCATGAGTGGTTTATAGAATTTGAAAATGAGCCTGGAAATTTAGAGGAGTTTGCCGCTAAAATAGATGCCTCAATGCAGGCACAAAATATCTATTATTTAGACTTAATTGCAGGTAAAATTTTAAAACCTTTGGTAATTAGTAAGGTAAAAAAAGGTGGGTTTCACCAATACATGAAATCTATTGGAAAGTTTGGAGGGCAAAATAAAATTCCGCAACTTTCTGACAACCGAAAAATTGCGAATGTTCTCGAAAAATATATAGCCAAGTAAATAGTTACCAAGAGTTAACCAATCTATTTAGTTATTAGTTACTTTTGTTTTTTAATTAGAAATATACACCCATGAGTACGATTAGAATTACCAAACAATTTAAATTTGAAACCGGCCATGCTTTATATGGTTATGATGGTAAGTGTAAAAATGTTCATGGACATTCTTACAAACTTTCTGTTACTGTTTCTGGGAAACCAATAGAAGACCAAACGCATGTAAAATTTGGAATGGTTATCGATTTTGGCGATTTAAAAAAGATTGTAAATGAAGAAATTGTAGATGTTTTTGATCATGCTACCGTATTTAATAAAAATACACCTCATTTAGAATTAGCAAATGAATTGATAACAAGAGGGCACCATGTGATATTAGTAGACTACCAACCTACAAGTGAAATGATGGTAATCGATTTTGCAAAAAAAATCACAAATAGACTACCCGAAAATATAAAGTTACATGCTATAAAATTACAAGAAACCGATTCTAGCTTTGCAGAGTGGTTTGCAAGTGAGAATTAACTTTTTATAGTAATCGTAAAGTTTAATTTAATTTCTTTTAATCTTTTGTCAAATTTATTTTTTCTGTAAGAAAACACAAGTTCTTTTGGCACTTTTAAAACCGTAGACAATTCTAAGGTTAATTCTTTTAAAACACGTTCTCTTCGTTTGTTAATAGTAATATAGTTATCTGTATCTAAATCTTTAGATAAAATTGGGTTCAACTCATTTATTGATAAATACTCCGATTGCCTTTCTATAAAATACACCAATGTTAAAACTGACAAATTGTTTAAAGGAATAGGTGTCTTTTTAAAATAAAATGTATTGGTATTTTTAGCATAAGATATCTGTAAGTTATTTTTCTTCTTTTTTAAATACATGTATTTGAATCCAAAAAAAGCGGTCAGTATTGCCAGTACAAGAAGCGTATATTTTATCAAAATCATTAAAAAAGTATCTTCATAAAAGGTGGTTTCTTCTAGTAAATCACCCCTGAATTCTAGATAAGGTTGATTAATTATAGCATCATAATTTTNATTAATNGNATACACATAAGTAACACTTTTAGAGGTCTTATGGTATAAAATATCTTTTACANTTTTATAATTTTTAATTGCATATGTTTTTACCTCATCTTTAAAAATATCAACTTCTGTGATAACNTTTGAGATTGTAATTATTTTGTTATCTATTTGAAATTGANAATCATTACCTTTACTATAATTAATAAATGCAAGGCTCTTATCATATTGTCTGAATTTATGGATGGTAAAATCGTTCAAATCTAATCTCCAAACACCATTAAACTTATTTTCATTATAGTTTACTTCTTCATTATTGGATTTTGTTTTACCACCAAAAAAATAAAGATTGCCATCTTTTAGTAAAGAAAATGGGTTACTTCTTGGTACTACTTGATGTATATTTTCTTGTTTTTTTTCTAACCACTCCCCACCTAAAAAATCATAATAGGTTAAAATATTTTTAGATGTAAATAGTCCATATCCACCCCATAGATACATTGTGTTTTTAAACTGAAAAGGAATTGCCCCAAATTGATTTCTATGTTTAAAACTATTATCTATTCTTTTAAACGTATTGTTTTTAAATTCTAAAACGTAACCACAACCATCATCTACAAAATAATTTGTATTATGTATTTGGTACTTATTATAATTAAAGTCATTACGATTTAGTTCTTTGGGAAAGTTGACTTTAAAATGATTGCTAAAGTCAGGTCCACTTAATGCTATAGAGTCATTATTTATAAATATGTGTTCTCCTGTAGCAGCATCTTCAAAAAGCAAATAACTTGTATTTCTATTAAAGTTTAGTTGACCAACTACTATTGGGCAAAACAGCAGTAAACTAAAAAATAAAAAACACTTTTTTAAATACTTAAATTTACGAATAGCTTNGGGGGATTTATTTACTATCATAAAAACAAAAATAGCAAAATACATCCTAAAAAAATATGCGAAATTATGATGTCGTATAAATTATTAGTTACTTATTAAAATTATTAANTAATATTNGTGCTTAGAAATAGCAAAATGGACTTGAAAAAATCTGGGAAAAGCGCTAAATAAACCGGGAAAGAAAAATAATAAAATCACTGTTAAAGTCCATTTTCTATTTTACGCTTATGAGCTAAAACCCATCTTTTAACTAAAGTTTTCGAAAAAACCTGACTTTTAAGTTATTAAATTTTAATAATTGCACTTATCTTTGACAAAAAAACTATGAGACATTTATTTATATTTTTTTGTTTGTGCGTTGCANGTATATTTATAAGCTGTGGTGATAGTAATGAAAATTCAGAGTTACTGCTTACAAACTCAAATATAGCAGGTACTTTTGCTATAGAAAGTTTAACGGGTGAAGAAAACGAAACTGCTACTTCTACAACAGGTGCAGTCGTAGACTTAGCAACATCATTCCTACTAGGAGATACTTTTCAGGTAAACTTAACTATAAATGCAAATGGTACGTATGCAATAGAAGGGCTGTATAGAGAAGTAAAAACTACAACTCCAAACGGAGGTAGTACCTCAGAAATTACAAGTATTCTAGCAACAGATACTACTGGTAACTATCAGTTAAATGGAATTGAAAATACGATTACTTTTACCGCCAATACTGGTACTTTTTTAGTTGGAACTTATACTGTAAATACATTAAGTCAAAATAGGTTAAGTATTTCTAAGAATAGTGAAGAATCATTAGGCTCTAATACAATAAGGCGTAAAATTATTATCGATTTTATTAGAGATTAATTTCAGCAAGTATGTCAAAAATAAAATAGCTGGTTTTTAAGCTTTTTATTTTCCATTAAATGTGTTCATAGTTTTTGCTAACCCCACTAAACCGAAAGAGGTAATTACTTTTGCTGCTGTTTGCAAACGCGTTATCAACTGACTTGTTTCTTCTTTATCCCAATTGCCCAAAACAAAATCAACTTGACGCCCTTTAGCATAATTTGCCCCTACCCCAAATCTAAATCTTGGGTAGGTATTTGTTCCTAGTTTTTCTTGAATATCTTTTAGGCCATTATGCCCACCATCACTTCCTTTTGCTTTAAGTCGTATGGTTCCGAAATCTATGTTTAAATCATCTGTGACAATCAGCGTATTTTCGATAGCAATTTTTTCTTTATCCATCCAGAACTTAACAGCTTTACCACTTAAATTCATAAAAGTATTTGGTTTTAAAAGGACAAACGATCTGCCTTTATGCCTAAAACGGGTAATATCGCCAAGCTTCTCTGTTTCAAATTTAACAGCATACTCATTAGCCAATTCATCTAAAATTTTAAACCCAATATTATGACGGGTGTTGGTATATTTTTCTCCAATATTTCCTAAACCAACAATTAAAAATTTCTTCATTACCTCTTCTTTTGATTTTTTGATTTACTATGAATTACTTTTTGGTTCTTAAAATCAGATTCACTCTTCAAAAATAAGAAGAATAATACGGTTTTTTTTTATTTAAAAAATGAATAAAGTTATTGGGTATAAAAAAAGCGCTACAGATTTGTAACGCTTTATATTGTTTATTTAGATACTGTATTTATTCTGTTGCAGCTGGTGCAGCAGCTTCTGCAGCTTCTGCAGTTTCTTCTACAGCTTCGTCTTCATCTACGCTACTTGCGTTTCTTGATGTTCTTACTTGAACAACAACAGTGTTATCTGGGTGCATAAAAGTATAATCATCATTAAATAATGAAGTTATTACTAATTTATGACCTATTTTTAACTTAGAAATATCTGCTTCAATAAAATCTGGAAGGTTAGATGGTAAAGCCTTTACTCTTAATTTACGGTTTGTAAAACGTAAAGAACCCCCATTTAATACCCCAGGAGAAGTCCCTGTTAATTGAACAGGAATGTTCATTGTAATTTCTTTATCCTCAAATAATTGATAAAAATCNACATGTAAGATTTTATCAGTTANAGGGTGAAATTGAATGTCTTGCAAAATTGCAGGAATTTTTTCTCCATCAACATTTAGACTTGCAGTATATACATTTGGAGTATACACCAATTTTTTAAACGCTTTTTCTTCTGCTGAAAAATGTATAGGTGTTTTTCCTCCGTATATAACGCAAGGAACCATACCAGCATTACGTAAGGCTTTGGTAGCTACCTTGCCCACGCTTTCTCTTTTTGATCCTTTAATTGTAATTGATTTCATTACTTTTTTGTTAATTATTTACATTAAAAATTGTCCACTTATCGAGGTGTTATCCTGTACTTTATGCATAACATCAGCGAATAAGGGCGCGCAAGATACAACTTTTATTTTTGATGTCTTCTTTTTTAATGGAATTGTGTCTGAAACAATTAATTCTGTTAATGCTGAGTTTTCTATTTTTTCATAAGCCCCCCCAGAAAGTATTGGATGTGTACAGATTGCACGCACACTTAAGGCACCTCTTTCTTTCATTAAATTGGCTGCATGTGCAAGAGTTCCTCCAGTATCTATCATATCATCTACTAAAATTACATTTTTCCCTTTTACATCTCCTATGAGCTCCATATGCCCAATAACATTGGCTTTCTTTCTTTGCTTGTAACAAATAACTACATCAGACAATAAGTGCTTTGAGTATGCGTATGCTCTTTTAGATCCTCCCATATCTGGTGAAGCTATGGTTAGATTCTCTAATTGTAAGCTTTCTATATAAGGCATAAAAATAGTAGAAGCAAATAAGTGATCTACTGGTTTTTCGAAAAAACCCTGAATTTGATCTGCATGTAAATCCATTGTCATAATTCTAGTAGCCCCTGCTGATTCTAGTAATTTTGCAACTAATTTTGCACCAATTGCAACTCTAGGTTTATCTTTTCTATCCTGTCTAGCCCATCCAAAATACGGCATCACAGCAGTAATATGTCTAGCAGATGCTCTTTTTGCAGCATCGCACATTAATAACATTTCCATTAAATTATCTGCATTCGGAAAAGTAGAGCCAATTATAAATACTCTTCTTCCTCTAACAGATTCTTCAAAGGCTGGCTGAAACTCACCATCACTAAAGTAGGTTGTATTAACGTTACCCAATTCTGTATTGTATTCTTTGGCAATTTTTTCAGCTAAAACAGTACTTTGTCTGCAAGCAAAAAGTTTTGGAGCTAATTGATTATTAATCATTTAAAAAAGATTTTTGTTGTGTTGTTGTCTGCTTACAAAAGTAGAAATTATTTATTGAGTTTGAAATTAAAATTTTGACTTTAAAAACTAAATATATTTAGTAGATTTGCATTCTCTATTTTATTGCTCAAGTGGCGGAATTGGTAGACGCGCTGGATTCAAAATCCAGTTCTTTCGAGAGTGTGGGTTCGATTCCCACCTTGAGTACAAATCCTTTGAAATTTTAATAATTTTAAAGGATTTTTTATTTGGGTTCACTTTGTTTTAAACGTATGTTATATATTAAACCAAANAGAATTAAAAATATACCCAAAAGAGTCCATAAATTATAAACCTCATTAAACCAAAAAGCACCTATTAGAATAGTAATTACTACTTCTAAATATTTAATAGGTGCAATAATGTTTGTTTCTTGTACCTGAAAGGCCTTAGTCATGTACAATTGACCTATATATCCTAAAATACCTATACTTAAAAATAAGAACAACTCAATTATTGTGGGAGTTCTCCAATAAGGTATACTCATTAAACCCCCAAAGACAAAAGCCATTACCATAAAGTAATTAATAATAACCAACGGATGTTCTGTTGCCCCTAATTTTCGAATAACTACAAAAATTAAGCCTAAAAACAGCGCAGAAAATAGTACAAATACTAAACCTATATAGTTTAATTCTACGCCAAATCCTTTAATGATTAGTACCCCAACAAAAGCAATTAAAAATAACAACCACTGAATCGGTTTAATCTTTTCTTTTAGGAAAATAAAAGCAAAAACTGCTGCAAAAATTGGAGCAATATATCTTAAAGAAACTGCTGTCCCCAGAGGTAAATAATGTAAAGACTGAAAAAAACATGTTAAAGAAATAACACCAAATACTCCTCTAACAATTAACCACTTTTTTTGATTCCCAAAAAGGGGAACTTTTCTAAAAATTAATAAAGGCAAAGTAAAGCAAAGAGTACCAATAGATCTGAAAAAAACAATTTGATAAACATGAAAGTCACTTAAATATTTTACAAATGTACTCATGAGTGCAAAAGCTATCGCACTGATGATCATAAATAAGACGGGTTTGTTAATTTTCAACAGGTTTGAATAAAAAACAAAGGTAATTGAAAATTCTTCAAAATAAAGATAAAAAAAAGAGCTGATGATATATCGGCTCTTTTTATACAATTTATAAATCCCCCAACTTATAATTGTAATACAATTTAAAGATAATATTTGTTTGTAATTTTTTTCCATTGAGTTCGGTTACTTGGATTTTTATTTCGTTAAAGCGCATTTAAGTGTCGACGAACTGTTTTTTTAAAAGTATATTTGTTTGAATAAACATTTTACAAATACTACATAAAATTTAGTCATGAAAAAAAATATTGTTTTTTATCTAAAATGTATATCCCTGCTTTTGTTGTTCATAGGCTGTAAAAAAGAAATTAAAAATCAATCATTAAAAAATAATGCTCAAATAAAACCACCTAAAGGTATGGTTTGGGTTGCAGGAAAAACTTTTTTAAAAGGGGCTAAAGCAACAGACACCTATGCAATGCCTAGAGAAAAACCCAGCCACATGGTAACTGTAGATGGGTTTTTTATAGATGCCACAGAAATTACAAATACACAATTTAAAGCGTTTGTGGATGCAACCAATTATATCACTATTGCCGAAAGAAAAATTGATTGGAATGTTATGAAAAATCAAGTTCCTGAAGGTACACCAAAACCACATGACTCTATTCTACAACCTGGTAGTCTTATTTTTAATAAAAAAGTGAATGCTGTGGTAAGTATGGATAATTATATGCAATGGTGGACCTGGAAAATTGGTGCAAACTGGAAACACCCTTCTGGTCCAACCTCTACAATAGAGGGCAAAGATAACTTTCCGGTTGTTCATATCGCTCTGGAAGATGCGTTAGCCTATTGTAAATGGGCTAATAGACGTTTGCCTACTGAAGCTGAATGGGAAGCAGCAGCGCTAGGAAACAATAAAAACACGATCTATACTTGGGGTAATGACGAAAGTATTTTAAACGCAAATGCAAATACATGGCAAGGTGTTTTTCCTGTAAAAAATGAATCTAAAGATGGTTTTGAATTTATTTCACCTGTTAAATCTTATCCCCCAAATAGCATAGGAATTTATGATATGCTAGGAAATGTATGGGAACTTACAAGCGATTTATTTCATGTAAATTATTACAAAGAATTAAACACCTCTTCACCTATTCTAAACCCTAAGGGAGCAAAAAAATCATACAGCCCAAGCAATCCTTATCAAGTAGAATATGTAATGAAAGGGGGCTCTTTTTTATGCCATGCCTCTTATTGTGCCAGTTTTAGAATTTCTGCAAAAATGGGAGTTGCTGTAGATTCTGGTTCAGATCATATGGGATTTAGAACTGTTGCTTCTTTAGAAATGATTAGTAAAAATTAGCATTTTTAATCGAAAAAAATAACACTGCTTTAAACACTTTAATTATACTAAATTTCTTAACCTACTTGCAGCTTGTTCTGCAGTAATGTCTCTTTGAGGTGTTCCAAACATTTCGTAACCTACCATAAACTTTTTTACGCTAGCACTTCTTAATAAAGGTGGATAAAAACTCATATGAAAATGCCAATGACTATTGTCTAAACCATTTGTAGGGGCTTGATGAATTCCACTAGAATAAGGAAAAGAGGTGTTAAATAACTGATCATAAACTTTTGTTATTACTGAAATTGCTTCAGCAAAATTTAAAGCTTCTTTTTCATTTAGATCCAAAATGCTTTCTTTCTGTTTTTTTGGAATGATCATCGTTTCAAAAGGCCATATTGCCCAAAAAGGAACTAAAACTATAAAATCATCATTGTCATAAATAATTCTTTCTTTTACTCTTAATTCTTGCTGTACATAGTCACTTAAAACACTTCTGTTTTTTTCATTAAAATAATTTAATTGTTGGGTGTGTTTTTTTGCTACTTCGTTAGGAATAGTAGATTGACTCCAAATTTGACCATGAGGATGAGGGTTGCTACACCCCATTACAGCGCCTTTGTTTTCAAAAATTTGAACGTAATTAATCGTAGGTACTTTTGCGAGTTTTGCATATTCTTTTTGCCAAGCAAACACAACTTTTTGAATTTCTTCTGGCAGCATATCCGCTAAACTTTTGGAGTGGTCTGGACTAAAACAAATTACTTTACAAATACCTGTCTCACTTTGTGCTTTAAGCAAACCATCATTTACTGCAAATTTTGGAGAATCATTTTGAAGCGCAGCAAAATCATTAGTAAAAACAAAAACATCATGATATTCAGGATTTACTTCACCATTAATTCTTGTGTTTCCAGCACATAAATAACATTTTTCATCATATGCAGGTCGTTTTTTATTATTAACAACTTCATTTTGACCTTGCCAAGGACGCTTGGCCCTGTGTGGAGAAACCAACACCCACTCTCCTGTTAAAATATTAAATCTTTTATGTGAATAATCTTGAAGATTGGTCTTATTCATTTTTCTTTTTTTAGTAGTTTATTTTACCAGATGTGTGCCTTCAGAAAGTGCAATAAAATACACAGAGCACTCATTATTAAATTTGTTCTTATATGCTTTTGATACAGATTCTCCAAAAGATAAAGCTTCCGTTTTTGAGATTAAGTTTATAGTGCAACCACCAAAACCACCACCCATCATTCTTGCCCCTAAAACGTGTTTGTTTTTTTTAGCTTGTGCTACTAAAAAATCCAACTCTACACAACTTACTTTATACTGGTCTGACAAACCTGTATGAGACTGATAAATTAAAGAGCCTAATAATTCTAAATCATTATCTTTAATTGCTTTTGCTGCTTTAATGGTTCTTGCATTTTCTTGAATAACAAATAATGCCTTTTGATAATTTGTTGGAGTAACTTTATCAATAACTTTTTCTAGGTCTTTTTCGGTAGCATCTCTTAAGGCCTCAATCCCTAATAATTCAGAAATACGCTCACAAGCAGAACGCCTATCATTATAAGCACTGTCAGATAAGTTATGTTTTACATTGGTATTGATTAACATAAGTTGGTGCGCTTTAAAATCGATTTTATATGGTATTGCCTCAACAGATCTGCAATCTAAATGAAGTGCATGGTCTTGAATCCCAAACATGCTTGCATATTGGTCCATAATCCCACAATTTACCCCAACATAGTTATGTTCTGCTTTTTGCGAAATAAGTATCATTTCATGTTTTGTTAGCCCTAAATCAAACAATTCATTTAAACCAAAAACAACACTATTTTCTAGTGCAGCAGAAGATGACATTCCTGCTCCTCCTGGAATATTACCTTTAAAAATAATATTAAAATCACCAATAATTTTATTTCTATTCTGAATTTCTGCAACAACACCAAAAACATAATTCTCCCAACTTCCTTCTTTTGAAGGTTTAAGTTTATCTAGTTCAAAAACCACAGTACTATCCTTATCTAATGCAATAGCAGTAGAACATCCAGTATCACTTTTTTGTAACGCTGCAGCAATTCCTTTATTTACAGCTGCAGGAAAAACAAATCCACCATTATAATCGGTATGTTCTCCTATAATATTTATGCGTCCAGGAGAAAAAACTAATAAAGGCACTGTATTAAATGTTTTTGTAAACTTTTCTTGTACTTCTTTTAGTAATGTTTCACTCATAATAGGTGATTGGTTATTTTGTTTTCATCGTTAAATTCCAACTAATTCCATACGATTTTTGAGGCTCTAAAACCTGCAAACCAATTTTATTATTAAAACTATCTGCGACACCAGTCATAGGTTCTATAGCTATAATTGGCATATCTTTAGGTGTATATAGTTGTAAAAAATTTTGTTTAGCATTGCTTGTTAAATCAACTTTATAATCGGGTGTAGAAAATGATACGATATTGTCTTTTAAGAAAAAACAATCATCCAGCTGTTTATTCTTTAATGTAAAAACGTCTTCTTGTGCATGCGCTACAATTTCTTTGGTGATTAAGTTTTTATCAAAAATCACTTTTTTATCACTCTTAAACTTTAAAAAACTAGTTGCTAAATCAGTGCTTAAAAAGTAAGGATGCCAGCCCAATGAAAACGGAAAAGAAGTATGATCTATATTTTTAATTAAGACTTTTAATTGCAAACTGTCTTTATATAAAGTATAAGTTAGTGATATAAAATACTTAAAAGGAAACCCCTGAGCATATTCTTTTTTAGAATAGCTTAGTGTAACCGAACACTTGTTTTCATGGACTTCTGAGTCTGATATTTCAAATTTCTTATCATATACTAAACCATGTAAAGCATTCTTGTTTTGCTCATTTTTAGTCAGTTGAAACTCATTTTCTAAGAAGGTGTACTTACCCTCTTTTATTCTGTTGGCAAAAGGAAATAAAATTGAAGATGCATAAGAATTTTTATACTCAAACTCAGGAATATCTTTAATTAAAAAGACGTAATTACACTTTAATTCTTGCAATCTACCTCCTTCATGTAATGCAATTTTTGCTGACGTAGTATTGTCTGAATTTTGTAAAACAATACACGTTGTGTGTTTATCTTTTAGGATTTGAATTCCAAACATTATATAGAATTTCTTAGTATTAGTTTACTTGGGTTTGCAATGGATTTTTGTTGTTTGTTCAAAATCATTGCTGCTAAGGTTTTGCCCATTAGATGAAAATCTGTAGAGATGGTGGTAATACCCTCTACCACCACTTCTTTTAAAAGGGTGTCGTTATAAGATATAATTCCTATATCTTTAGACAATTGGAGTGCTTGTTCCTTTATTTTTTTTATAATTTTTATTAAATCTTTATCTTCAAAAACAATATATAACTCCCCTTTTTCAGGAGTTTTATTATGGATTGACTCCATGATTTCATAGCCCATTTTATATTCATGACAAAAGCTTTTGAAACCATTTAAAAGTTGAATAGGTTGCTTTTTATCAGAAAATAAGAAAATAAGTTTTTTATATTTTTGAATAGCTTGCAAAGCGGAAAACAATCCGTTTTGAATGTCTTTTTCGAAATCTTGGTATACTGCAGGAAATGCCATTAAACTTTTAGGAACTTGATCTAAAATATAAACTTTTGTTTTTGGTAAAATATTAATTGTAGTTTGAGTCTCTTTTAAATTTGCAGGCATTATTACAAAATAAGAGTAGTTACCAACACTATCATTAATAAGTTTTTTAAAAATATCATGATTAAAATGATGGAAAAAAACATCAACCTGAATTGTATCTCCTAAATTGTTTACCAAAGAATTGTAAAGATCTTCTTTAAATGAATTTAGCTCATCAAACAAGACAAAAACCTTTTGTTTAACCAATATATCTTCACTAGAAACAAAATATCCCTTACCAACTACAGAATGTATTATGCCTCTATTCTTTAATTCATTAAATGCAATTAAAACAGTATCTCTAGATAGCTTATGTTTTGTTTTAATTAAATTTAAAGAAGGAAGTTTATCCCCTTTTTTTAACTGGCCATTAACAATGGCTGTCTCTACAGAAGCTATTATTTGTTTGTATTTAGGTGTGGCAATATTTTTTTTAAGTGATACGATGTCCATAGTACAAATATACAAATATTAAATAATAACAAACTGGTAGGTACTGGTATTTTTTATAAGGTATTTTAGTATCTTTGTATAAATTATTAAAGGTGATTGATAAAAAATAAAATTATAGTAACTGGAGGTTGTGGATATATAGGATCGCACACAGTGGTAGAATTAATTGAAAATAATTACGAAGTCGTAATTCTTGATAATTTATCAAATTCAACTGAAGAAACTTTAGAAAGAATCTTTAAAATTACAGGTATAAAACCAACGTTTATACATATAGATTTAAAAGATAGCATAGCTACGAATGCCATTTTTAGTAAACATAAGGATGCAAAAGCGGTTATTAATTTTGCATCTCATAAGGCTGTGGGTGAGTCTGTTCTAAAACCAGTAATGTACTACAAAAACAATCTATATTCTTTAGTGTACTTCTCTTTTTTAAGGTGTTCTAATAATTGAAAACCATCCATAGTAGGCATGTTTAAGTCAGTTAAAATAAGATTGAAAGAGATGTTCTTTTTATAAATTGCCTCTAAAGCCTGTTTTCCATTACTTACTTCTGCAATCGTAGAATTGGCATTAAATTCTTGACATATTTTTTTAAACTTTAATCTTTCTATTTCATCATCGTCTACAAACAAAATCGATAAATAATTCATGCGTTAGCTCTTTTTATGGATTGTAAAAATGAGCCTAAATAATTAGATACTTACTAGTTATTTGATGAACCGTTACAAAAAATCTTTAAATGGTAGTATTTTAAAGACAATTTGTAAAAATTTAAATCTGAATTTGCCTGCCAATTTGCTGGTCTAAAGAAATAAATGTTTCTGTTCTAGAAACTCCTTTTATATTTTGAATATCTTTATTTAAAAGGTGCATTAAATCTTCATTATTTTTACAAAGGATTTTAATAAAAATTGCATAGTTCCCAGTTGTATAATGACTTTCTACAATTTCTGGAATGGCATTAAGTTTTTTAATTGCAGAAGAGTATAAGCTAGAAGCTTCTAAAAATATACCAACAAAAGCTGTGGTTGTATATCCTAAAGATTTAGGATTAATAACCATTTTGTAGCCTTCTATTAGTGCTGACTTTTCTAATTTTTTTAATCTTTGGTGAATAGCTGCACCAGAAATACCTACTTCTCTAGCAATACTTAAAATGGGAGTTCTGGCATCTTTTACCAATCTTTTAATGATAATTTTATCTATACCATCGATTTTCATAATAATGAATATTTGAGTTAAAGATAAAAAAAAAGAGCATACCTATTGGGTTGCTCTTTTTATAATAAATGATGGTAATTGTAATATGATTACTTCATTTCAAAATCTTCCATAAATTTGGTAGTATAATTTCCAGCAATATAATCTGGATGATCCATTAATTGTCTGTGAAAAGGAACTGTTGTTTTTACGCCTTCTATAACAAATTCGTCTAATGCTCTCTTCATTTTATTAATTGCTTCCTCTCTTGTTTGTGCAGTTACAATTAATTTTGCAATCATAGAGTCATAATTTGGGGGTATCATATACCCTGCATAAACATGGGTATCTAAACGGATACCATGACCTCCTGGTGTGTGTAAAACCGTTATTTTACCTGGTGCTGGTCTAAAATTATTATATGGATCTTCTGCATTAATTCTACATTCTATAGAATGCAATTGTGGATAGTAATTTTTCCCAGAAATTGGAACTCCTGCTGCTACTAAAATTTGCTCTCTAATCAAATCATAGTTCACAACTTCTTCTGTTATTGGATGTTCTACTTGAATTCTAGTATTCATTTCCATAAAATAGAAGTTTCTATGTTTGTCTACTAAAAACTCTACAGTACCAGCCCCTTCATAACCAATATATTCTGCAGCTTTTACTGCAGCTTCGCCCATTTTCTCTCTCAAATCATCTGTCATAAATGGAGAAGGGGTTTCTTCGGTTAGTTTTTGGTGGCGTCTCTGCACAGAGCAGTCTCTTTCAGATAAGTGGCATGCTTTACCAAAAGAATCTCCTACAATCTGAATTTCGATATGTCTTGGCTCTTCTATTAATTTCTCCATATACATATCATTATTCCCAAAAGCCGCTTTACTTTCTTGTCTAGCAGAATCCCAAGCATCTTTTAAATCTTCTGCTTTCCACACCGCTCGCATTCCTTTACCTCCACCTCCAGCTGAGGCTTTTAACATTACTGGGTATCCTACTTCTACTGCTAATTTTTCACAATGTTCAAAATTTTCAATAATCCCTTCAGAACCAGGAACGCAAGGCACACCTGCAGCAATCATCGTAGATTTTGCGTTGGCTTTATCGCCCATTTGATCTATCATTTTACCAGAAGCTCCAATAAATTTAATATGGTGCTCTTCGCATAAATTAGAAAACTTAGCATTTTCTGACAAAAACCCATACCCTGGATGAATAGCATCAGCATTCGTAATTTCTGCAGCTGCTATAATGTTAGACATTTTTAAATAGGATTCACTACTAGGTGCAGGACCAATACAAACAGCTTCGTCTGCAAATCTAACGTGCAAACTTTCTGCATCTGCTTTGGAATAAACTGCAACCGTTTTAATCCCCATTTCTTTACAGGTTCTAATAACACGTAAGGCTATTTCTCCTCTGTTTGCAATTAATATTTTTTTAAACATCGTATAAAAATTTTAAATGATGATTTTTTGGTGTTCAAACTAGATGTAACACCTAAAAATAAATTCAATATTAAGAAGGATCAACTAAAAATAATGGCTGATCAAATTCTACTGGAGTAGAATCATCTACTAAAACTTTAACGATTTTACCTGATACCTCAGATTCTATTTCATTAAATAATTTCATTGCTTCAATTACACAAACAGTATCTCCTGTGTTAATCTCAGAGCCTACCTCTACAAAGTTTGGTTTATCTGGCGCTGGTTTTCTGTAAAATGTTCCAATGATAGGAGATTTTACAACGATATAATTATCTTCTTCGTTGCTAGTTGCTGGCGAAGGTGCAGCTATTTCTGCCACTGGCGCAGCTGGCGAAGGTGCAGCTACTGGTGCTTGTGGCATACTTGCCAAAGGTGCTGCTTGTACGATTGTAGTTTCCGTTTTACCAGAACCTGTTTTAATTGTAATTTTTACATCTTCCATTTCTAACTTTACCTCGCTTGCGCCAGATTTAGCTACAAATTTTATAAGATTTTGAATCTCTTTAATATCCATACTTCTTACTTGTTTAGTTGTTGTATTTAAGCATTATACGCCCATTTTAGGTAAATAGCTCCCCAAGTGAAACCACCACCAAAAGCGGCAAAAATTAAGTTATCTCCTTTTTTTAATTGATTTTCATAATCTGCTAATAATAATGGTAACGTTGCAGATGTTGTATTCCCATATTTATGGATATTCATCATTACTTTATCTGAACCTACACCTACTCTGTTAGCAGTAGCTTCTATTATTCTTTTATTTGCTTGATGCGCCACCAGCCATTGTATGTCTTTTTCTGTAAGGTTATTTCTAGTTAATATTTTCGCTGAAACGTCTGCCATATTTGAAACTGCATATTTAAATACTGTTTTACCTTCTTGATATACAAAATGCTTTTTATTTTTAACAGTATCTGCTGTAGTTGGCATCATAGATCCACCTGCTTCAATTCTTAAGAAATCTCTACCTATTCCATCACTTCGTAAATATTCATCCTGTAAACCAAGGCCATCGTTATTGGGCTCAAATAGGGCAGCACCTGCACCATCACCAAAAATTATACACGTTGCTCTATCTGTATAATCTATAATTGAAGACATTTTATCTGCCCCAATTAGTAATACCCTTTTATAACGACCACTTTCTATATAACTTGCTGCTGTAGACATTCCATATAAAAAACTAGAACAAGCAGCTTGTAAATCATACGCAAATGCATTTGTGGCTCCAATACTAGTTGCCACATAAGCTGCAGTTGCTGCAACAGGTAAATCTGGTGTAGCTGTAGCTACAATAACCATATCGATATCTTCAGGGTTGGCATTAGATTTTTGTAGTAAATCTTCTGCAGCTTTTATAGCCATATAAGAAGTTCCTAGACCTTCTCCTTTTAAAATTCTTCTTTCTTTAATTCCAGTTCTTGAAGTAATCCATTCGTCATTGGTCTCTACATAAGATTCTAACTCTTTATTGGTTAGAATATATTCAGGAACATATTTTCCTACTGCTGTAATTGCTGCAGTTGTTTTTGTCATCATTAAGATATATTTCTTAAAATTAGATTAATCAAAAGTAGTAAAAATAATTACACAGTTTTAGGTAAAAACCACCAAAAAAGATAGTTTTTACCTAAATAACCAAAAAAAACCCTCAAAATTGAGAGTTTTTGGAAATTGTAAAAGACTTGTTTCTAAGCCTCTGCTGATGCAGATGCAGATTCTAAAACAACTTGGCCTCTGTAATATAATTTACCTTCGTGCCAGTGAGCTCTATGATATAAATGTGCTTCTCCAGTTGTTGGATCTGTAGCTATTTGTTGAGCAGATGCTTTATAATGTGTTCTCCTCTTATCTCTTCTAGTTTTAGATATTTTTCTTTTAGGATGTGCCATTTTATGTCTTTTTTTCTGTTATTAAATTTCTTAATTTATCCCATCTGGGGTCTGTAGTTTCTACAGTTTTTTCTTCTTTTATTTCTAGCTCTTTTAATTTATTTAATGCTTCAGACTCCATAGTACCATCTACCACTTTAGGATGCACTCTTTTATTGGGAACCGCCAAAACAATCATTTCATAAATAAACTGCGCTACATTTAACTCATAAGCCTCATGAGGTAAGATTAAAATCTCTTCATTATCATTATTAAACTCAGGCCCAAATTTTACAACCAATGGTAATTCTGAATCTATTTCTTGATCATACATTTCGTTGGTAACATCACAAGGTACTTCTACGGTTCCTTCAGCAACAAATGTAAGCTCAAATAATGTGCTTTTTTTTATAAAATGTAACGAAACTTTTATAGACGTACTGTTGTAATCATCAAAATTAAAAGCTTCAAAGAACTTATTGTCAATAGCGTAATTGAACTCATGCTTTCCTTCTTTTAATCCTACAAACTGTATGTTGAATTGTCTTAAGTCTTTCATTGTCAAACATCAATTGAGCGTGCAAAGATACAAAAAAATGTATTTCTGCCATATTTTTATTGAAAAATTAAAAACCTTTTTAATTACTTTAATTTTAAAGGGTTGTCTGTTAATTCTTTATATTCTTTTCGGGACTTATATACCTGAATTGCAGTAAATAATGCTTCTTTAAATGATGAAGGATTGGCTTTGTTTTTACCTGCTATATCATAGCCTGTTCCATGATCTGGCGATGTTCTAATCTGACTTAAACCTGCTGTAAAGTTTACTCCTTTACCAAAAGACAAGGCTTTAAAAGGCGCTAAACCTTGATCGTGATAGGTGGCCAAAACCCCATCAAAATTTTTGTAGTTTTCCGAACCAAAAAATCCATCTGCGGCATAAGGGCCAAATACTAACTTGCCAGAATCAGCAATTTCTTTAAGTGTTGGTTTTAAAACAAGATCATCTTCATCGCCTATAATTCCGTTATCTCCACAATGTGGGTTTAAAGAAAGTACTGCAATTTTTGGTTTATAAATTCCAAAATCTTGTTGTAAAGAACTATGCATTGTTTCTACTTTGCTTTTTATCAATTCTGGTGTTAATGTTTCTGCAACCTTAGCAATAGGAATATGCCCAGTGATTAATCCAATCTTTAACTCATTTGTCATTAAAATCATTAAACTTTTCCCTGCTAGTTTTTCTTCTAGATATTCTGTATGCCCAGGTGCTTTAAATGCTTCTGACTGAATATTCTCTTTATTAATTGGCGAAGTTACCAATACATCAATCTTGTTCTCTTTTAAATGCTGTACAGCTGCCTCTAAAGACTTAAATGCAAAATTCCCAGCTTCTTTCGTTGCTGTTCCTAGGGCTATTTTCACCTCTTCTTTCCAAACCGTTAAGACATTTATTTTATTATGATTTACTTGTGCAATAGAAGCTATTCCGTGAACGGGTGTTTCTAGATTTAATGCTTTTTTATGATACGATATGGGTTTTGTGGCCCCAAAAAGAACTGGTGTACAAAAATCTAACATCCTTTTGTCTTCAAAAGTCTTTAAAATAACCTCTACCCCTATTCCATTTAAATCTCCAATTGAGATTCCAACAATTATTTTATCAGTTTTATCCATAGTAAACCTTGTAATATGCTTATTTTTGCTACTACAAAAGTAACTAATTTTTAATGATATGTTTACAGGAATAATTGAAACACTTGGTACCGTGAAAAATGTTGTTAAAGAACAAGAGAATGTTCATTTAACAATAGAAAGTGCTATAACTTCTGAATTAAAGGTAGACCAAAGTGTGGCTCATAATGGAGTTTGTTTAACGGTAGTTGACATAAATAATAATGAATACACTGTAACTGCAATTAAAGAAACATTAGACAAAACAACAATTGGTAATCTTAAAGCTTCAAATATTGTAAATCTAGAACGTGCCATGAAACTGGGCGATAGATTAGATGGACATATCGTACAAGGCCATGTAGATGAAACTGGTATTTGCAAGCATATTAAAGATGAAAATGGAAGTACNGTTTACACTTTTGAATATAATTCTGATAAAAATAATGTAACCATTGAAAAAGGGTCTATAACCATAAATGGTGTTAGTTTAACAGTAATAGATGCTACCAATTCTGGATTTTCTGTCGCGATAATTCCATATACTTGGGAAAACACAACCTTTAAAACACTACAAATTGGCGATACCGTTAATCTAGAATTTGATGTAATTGGNAAGTACGTAGCCCGTTTAACAACTCTTTCTTAACTTCTACTTTTCGTGGTAAAATCTAGAATTAAATATTGCGAAATTTGTAAAAAAGATTTTTCTACCATGTTTAGAATACAATACAAACAACCCAAAAAATGGGTGTTTACTTGCGAACAATGTNTGTTAGATGTTAAAAAGGGGAATCCTAATTACGTCTATGGAGGTACTTGGAAAAAGTAATACTACACCTTCTCCTCTTTTTTGTGTAAAAATCTTGTTAGCTTCATAGAAAGGTCTAATAAAATAATTTTAGCATTACCATTTCTTTCTATGTGATATATAGCCTCACTAAGCTCTTTCTCTATATCTAAAATATTTTCTGAATGAACAAAAGGAGCAAACTTAGACAACTGAAAATTAGTTTTTGTTTCCATAAACACCAATGCATCAGACTTATAATTTAGAAGTAATGCTTGTCTAAAAAATTGCAAACAATATTCTAAAAATCTTTTTTGAGTTTCTCTTCCTGTCTTAGAAATGGTTTCTGACCAAGAAACTAATTGCTGCACTACTGTTGCATTTCCTTTAGCCTTAAATGCGGTTCTAATCCATGCAATAAACCATTCTTCAAAAACCAAGTCAGAAGCATCATTATGTAATAAATGCAACGCTTTATTTAAATTGCCTTCTGATTGATGTGCAATATTTGCTGCTTTTTTGTCTTCTACTTGATGATTTACGACTAAAGTATTTGCAATATCTTGCTCTGATAATGCAGGAAAATGTAGTGCTTGACATCGAGATTTAATTGTATTGATAATTTGTCCTTCGTTTTCGGTAATTAGCAAAAAAACTGTTTTCTCTGGCGGTTCTTCTATTAATTTTAATAGTTTATTTGCTGCAGCAATATTCATTTTTTCTGCCATCCAAATAATCATTACTTTAAATCCCCCGTCAAAACTTTTTAATTTAAGCTTCTTAACAATATCTTCGGCTTCATCTACATTAATTAATCCCTGTTTATTTTCAACTCCAATATGCTGCAACCAATTAAATAGACTACCATAAGGTTGATCTTGAATAAATTGCCTCCACTCTTCTAAAAACAAATTACTAACGGGGTGTTTTTTTACAGTATCATTAGTAGTAACCGGAAAAGCAAAATGCAAATCTGGATGCTGTAACTTATTGCATTTTAAATGACATATTTCTGAATCTTTAGAAAAATTACATAACAAAAACTGTGCGTATGCAATTGCCATGGGCAACATTCCAGAACCTTCTTTACCTACAAATAGTTGAGCATGAGGAATTCTTCCATTTTCAGCTGATTTCTGTAGATGGCTTTTTATATGTTCTTGACCTATAATTTGGTTGAAAAGCATACAGCAAATATATGATTTTAGATGCTTTTAATTTTAGATTACGTATTTTTAATCTTGCTAATACAAAGTATACTATGGTTAAGAAATCACTTCAAATTTTAAACGGATTCGCATTTGGGGCTACAATTTTTATCAATTACCTATCAAACTCTGGGTTTATGGGTGGTAAAACCATTGGGAGTGTTTCTAATACTATAAAGTCACTTTTTAGACCAGCTAGTTACGCCTTTTCTATTTGGGGTTTTATTTATGTATTACTTCTANCTTTTGTTATTTACCAGAGTAAAAGTCTTTTTACTACTGTAAAAGATGACAGTTTTGTAGAAAAAATTGGCAGTTGGTTTTTTATTTCTTGCCTAGCAAATAGCGTTTGGGTTTTTGCTTGGGTCTATGAATACACAGGCTTGTCTTGTATTTTTATTTTTGTGTTGCTATTTTCTTTATTAAAAATAGTTTTAAAACTACAAAAAGAAGATTCCCCTAAGCCCTATTGTGTTTTAGTGTGGTTGCCTTTTGCGGTTTATAGTGGTTGGGTTGCAGTGGCCAGTATTGCTAATGTGTCTTCTTATTTAGTGAAAATAAATTGGAGTGGATTTGGGCTTTCTAACGAAGCTTGGACCATCATTATGCTTATCATAGCAACGCTAATTAACCTCATCGTTTTATGGATTAAAAATATAAAGACATTTGTAATGGTAGGTGTTTGGGCTTTAATTGCAATTGCTGTAGCTAACAAAGGCATGGGAAATANTATTGAAAATGCGNCCTATTTATGTGCTANTATTCTATTTGCAAATGTNGTATTTCACTTCTTTAAACAAAGAACTATTCGTGTAGATTAATTACGCAAACGTTAACTTAGATTTTTACCATCAAAGCTAAATTTCCTCAAATAAATCGGTATTTTTGTTCAAAATAGAATCCATAAAAACATGAAAACACTAAAAGATTTTAACTTCAAAAATAAAAAAGCATTAATACGAGTAGATTTTAATGTTCCTTTAAATGACAATTTAGAAGTTACTGATGCAACTAGAATACAAGCTGCAAAATCTACTATTATTGATATTTTAGAGCAAAATGGAAGCTGTGTTTTGATGTCTCATTTAGGACGTCCAAAAGGATTTCAAAATGAATTTTCTTTACGTAATATTGTAAAAAAAGCAACAGANATTTTAGGTGTTCAAGTTAAATTTGTAGCCGATTGTATCGGTGATAAAGTAGATGAAGCTATTGCAAACCTAGAAGCTGGTGAAATTTTATTATTAGAAAATTTACGTTTTTATGATGAAGAAAAGAATGGGGATGTTGCTTTTGCAGAAAAACTATCAAAATTCGGAGATATTTATGTAAATGATGCTTTTGGTACTGCCCATAGAGCACATGCATCTACGACAATAGTTGCACAGTTTTTTAAGGAAAACAAGTGTTTTGGAAATTTATTGGCTAGAGAAATAGAAAGTATCGATAAGGTTTTAAATAATTCTGAAAAACCAGTGTTAGCTATATTGGGGGGTGCAAAGGTATCTTCAAAAATAACAGTAATCGAAAATATTTTAGATAAAGTAGATCATTTAATTATAGGTGGGGGTATGAGTTTTACTTTCATTAAAGCTCAAGGAGGTAAAATTGGAAACTCTATTTGTGAAGATGATAAAATGGAATTGGCTTTAGATATTTTAAATAAAGCTGCAACAAAAGGGGTGCAGGTTCATATTCCTGTAGATGTTATTGCTGCTGATGATTTTAGTAATGATGCAAATACTCAAATTTGTAATATTAATGAAATACCAGAGGGCTGGGAAGGTGTTGATGCAGGACCAAAATCAAGAGAAAATTTTGATACAATTGTAAATCAATGTAAAACCATTTTATGGAATGGTCCTTTAGGTGTTTTTGAAATGGAATCTTTTGCTGGAGGTACAATTGCATTAGGAAACGCTATTGATAAAGCTACACAAAACGGAACGTTTTCTTTAGTAGGTGGTGGTGATTCTGTTGCTGCAGTGAAGCAATTTGGTTTTGCAGACAAAGTAAGCTATGTTTCTACAGGAGGTGGTGCTATGTTAGAAATGTTAGAAGGTAAATCTCTACCAGGCATAACAGCAATTTTAAAATAGTTGAAGATAGTTAATACTATAAAAAAATTCTTCTNGTACACTTTAATNAGATGGTGTNGGTTTTAAATCATAAAAATTCTAGTANTACCCTTAATAATATAGAAAATAGAAAGTAACCAGTTGTTTTTTTATCCAATAAAAAGGTTTATTTAAAAGTGAAAACTAAAAAAACTTTTGTAAAAACTTAAAATCAACATAAAATTCTTTAACTTTAGAAGGTACTAAAACTAGAACTATGGGAATTAAGAGCTTTCAAGGAAAAAGAGAAGAGGTTAAAAAAAAGAATGAAGAACTCATTTTAGTTTCTGATTATATGAGCACTAAGTTAATCACATTTAAAGCAACAGACTCATTAGATCATGTAATTTCTTTACTTATTCAAAATAAAATATCTGGAGGTCCAGTGGTTAATGATGCTAACGAATTAATTGGAATAATATCAGAAACCGATTGTATCAAACATATTTCAGAAAGTAAATACTACAATATGCCTTCTGACATTAACAACACAGTTGGTAAATACATGGTTACAGATGTGGATACTATAGATAAAAACATGAATATATTTGATGCAGCATTTAAGTTTTTAAGCGCTAGAAGGAGACGATTTCCTGTTTGTGAAAACGGGAAATTAATAGGACAGCTTAGTCAAAAAGATGTTTTAAAAGCTACGATGAGCGTAAAGGGAAATACTTGGAAATAAAGGTTAAGCTTCTCTCTTTATAAGTAAAAAAACCTCATTTTCTAATGCCAAATAGCCTTCGTTATATACATAATAATAAGTGTTCCCTGTTTTTGTTTTGTAGATAGAAGTAAAAAACTGAAAGTCAAACCCTTTGTCATACAACTTGGTTCTAGTTACTTTTGTTTTACCAGAAATGTTTAACTCAGATAATATTTTATAGTTTTTTCGCAATCTATTGTTAATATTTCTAATCAGATTTTTACTGTGTTTATTTACCTTATTGTTATAGGTATTTCTACAGTAATCCGAGCAGTATTTTTTATCTACCCTTCCTTTAATAACCTCACTACACTCTAAACATTTCTTTGTCTCCATAAAACAAATATACAGTTATTTACTCGTTTACAAACGACTACAAACAATTACAACCGAAAGTAATTACTTTACAACCGAATAAAACTATTCTTGTGTCGCAACTTTGCAGTGTCTTTAGTACTCGAGAATATCTGAGTAGGAAGGCAGAATAATTTTTTTATAAATCAGCATTTAAAATAAAAAATGCACAAAACTTATCTTATGAATACGTTAAGAAACAAAGTACAGTTAATTGGAAACTTAGGAAAAAATCCAGAAATTATTACCTTAGAAAGTGGTAAAAAGTTAGCAAAATTTTCTATTGCTACAAATGAAAGTTATAAAGACTCTAGTGGTGAAAAAGTAACAGATACTCAGTGGCATAATATTGTGGCTTGGAACAAGACTGCAGAAATTATAGAGAAATATTTACAAAAAGGGAATGAAGTGGCTATTGAAGGTAAGTTAACATCTCGTTCTTATGAAACCAAAGAAGGCGACAAAAGATATGTTACAGAAATAGTTTGTAATGAGTTGTTGATGTTGGGAAGTAAATAATTTTAGAAAGCCTGGGTATTACAACTCAGGCTTTTATTGTGTTTTTTTTAAAGATGATTCTCTAATAATTAACTCTGCTTTTAAAATATGTTTTTGTAAACTTTGTTGTATTGTATTTTGTTTTGTGTATTCTAAGAATTTTTCTGCAGCTATTTTTCCTATTTGATAACTGTGTTGATTTACACTAGTCATTTTTGGAGTAACCATATTAGCAAAAGGTTCATCACCAAAACCAACTAAAGCAATTTGCTCTGGTATTTTAATTTTTTTTTCATTTAGAACTTGTAAAGCCCCAAGTGCTGCATAATCTCCTGCAACATAAACAGCATCCGGTTTGTTGTCTAATGCTAATAGCTCTTCCATTTTGTTTCTTCCGTCTTCTATAGATAAATCACTCTCTAATAATAGCTCTTTTTCTAATGACAAATCATATTTTTTTAAAGCATCCAAATAACCTCTAATTCTATTATTGTATATTCTAGTATGTTTAAAACCTCCTATATGAGCAATCCGTTTACATCCTTGTGCAACCAGATGATCTATGATTATATGGCTACTTTGATAATCATCTATCCCTATATAGTCTACATTTAGGTCATTTTCTCCTCTATCAAAAGTAATTAAAGGAATACCTGCAGCTTTAATTTTTTCAAAATGATCTAACTTAACTGTTTCATTTGCCATTGATGCGATGATGCCATCTACTTGTGTGTAGAGAAGGGTATCTATATTTGCACACTCTTTTTTATAAGATTCGTTAGATTGTGTAATAATAATATTATATCCTTCTTTATTTAGTACTTCTTCTATATTGTGGATAGTCGCAGAGAAAAAGTTACTATTGGTTTTTGGAACGATAACACCAACTAATTTGCTTTTCCCACTTCTTAAAGCACTAGCAAGATGATTAGGCTGGTAGTTTAAATTTTCTGCAACTTGTCTTACCGCTTTTTTAGTTTTTTCACTAATTCTGGAATCATTATGGAGTGCTTTAGATACAGCTGCAGCAGATATATTTAAAACATTTGCAATATCTTTTATAGTTGTTTTGTTTTTTTTTGCCAATTTTTTATATATTTGCTTAATCGTTTAAACAAAAGTACGGTTTGAAANATTAGAATCAAAACAAATTATAAAATATAGGTTTTGATTTTATTTTAAAACATTGGTTAAACGTTTAACCAAATTAATTTTTATAACATTTTATGGGAAAAGTAGTAACATTCGGAGAAATCATGTTAAGATTAGCTCCACAAGGATTTTTAAGATTTTCACAAGCAAATAATTTTGATGTAGTTTATGGAGGAGGAGAATCTAACGTAGCAGTTTCGTTAGCAAATTATGGAGTTGATGTTGATTTTGTAACTCGTTTACCAAAGAATGATATTGGTGAGTGTGCAATGATGGAAATGAGAAAGCGTGGTGTTGGAGTAGATAAAATTGTTTATGGTGGAGATCGTTTAGGGATTTATTTTTTAGAAACTGGAGCAGTATCAAGAGGCTCTAAAGTAGTTTATGATAGAGCACATTCTGCAATTTCAGAAATTGAATCTGGAATGATAGATTGGGATGCCGTTTTTGAAGGTGTTGAATGGTTTCATTGGACTGGTATTACCCCTGCAATTTCTCAAGGGGCAGCAGACGTTTGTTTAGAAGCAGTAAAAGCTGCTAGCGCAAAAGGAGTTACAATTTCTACAGATTTAAATTATAGAGCAAAATTATGGACCTATTGTGATGATGCTCATAGAGAAAAAATAATGACAGAAATTACTTCTTACTGTGACATAATTTTAGGGAATGAAGAAGATGCAGAAAAACATTTTGGGATTCATCCAGAAGGTTTAGATGTACATAAACACGGGCATGATGTAAAGGCTGAAGCTTTTTTATCTGTTTGTAAGCAAATGATGGAAAAATTTCCAAGAGCTAAAAAAGTAATTACAACTTTAAGAGGTTCTATTTCCGCTTCTCACAATACTTGGGCTGGTGTTTTATATGATGGTTCTAAAATGTACGAAACTCGCCAATACCAAATTACAGATATTGTAGATAGAGTTGGTGGTGGAGATTCGTTCATGGGTGGTTTAATCTACGGATTATTAAAATACCCAGAAGATGATCAAAATGCACTAGATTTTGCAGTTGCAGCTTCATGTTTAAAACACACAATTAAAGGAGATGCTAACTTAGTAACTGTAGCTGAAGTAGAAAAACTAATGGGGGGTGATGCTTCTGGACGTGTAGCAAGATAAATTTTAAATTATGGCACAATATACAAGATTAGAAGTAGCACAAGTAATGAAAGATACAGGTTTAGTACCTTTATTTTTTAACAGTGATATAGAAACAAGTAAAAAGGTTTTAAAAGCATGTTATGATGGTGGAGCAAGATTATTAGAATTTACTGCGCGTGGTGATTTTGCTTTAGAAGTTTTTACAGCACTTACCAAATATGCAATTGCAGAATTACCAGGTATGATTATGGGAGTTGGTTCTGTAACAGATGCAGCAGCAGCGTCTTTATACATGCAAAATGGGGCTAACTTTATTGTAACACCCGTTTTAAGAGAAGATATTGCTTTGGTTTGTAATAGACGTAAAGTATTATGGTCTCCAGGTTGTGGTTCTTTAACAGAAATTGCGAGAGCAGAAGAATTAGGATGCGAAATCGTAAAGTTATTTCCAGGTGGAATTTACGGTCCAGACTTTGTAAAAGCAATTAAAGGGCCTTGTCAATGGACAAGTATTATGCCAACAGGTGGTGTCTCTCCAACCAGAGAAAATTTAGAAGGATGGTTCAATGCAGGGGTTACCTGTGTTGGAATGGGATCAAAATTAATAGCAAAAGATGCTAATGGTAATTTTGATTTAGATAAAATTGAAAGTATGACAAAGCAAGCCTTAGAAATTATTAAAGATTTAAGGAGCTAGTCAGTTATTTGATTATTTAAAACGTGAAAAACTCTAGAGAGATCTAGAGTTTTTTTAGGTTTTTATTAAAAATAACTATAAATTTATTTAAAATTAGAAGTATGAAAATCAAACTATTTTCTTTCCAATTAATACTAATTTTCATCAGTAACTCTTATGCTCAAGTTGTTTTAGAAGCAGACGGTGTAGGAGATACTTATGAATTAATTAACTCAGTTTTAGCAAATCCAGGTAGAAGCATTATAGAGGTTCCAGATTGTAATCATAGTGATTTTGGAAGGCATATTGATGAGGTTTTTGATCAAGAATTAAATAAATATGTTTTTAGATTTCATATTCATGTATCTCCAGATAATGATAGATGTCAAAAATTTGATAGACAAAGAAATGAAATTAAATCTTTTGATGATTCTCCAGAAAATGTAAAAGCTAATATTGGTGAAACTATAGAATATAATTGGAAGTTTAAATTAGATATTGATTTTAAACCTTCTTCTAGTTTTACACATATTCATCAAATAAAATCTGTAGGAGGCTCTTTTGCATCTATGCCTATGATAACCTTAACTTTAAGGAAATCAAATCCAGACAGAATGGAGTTAAGATACACCCCAACAGATGATCAAAATACTTTAAAAACACTTAACTTAAATTCTTTAAGAGGTCTTTGGGTCTCTGTAAAAGAGATCATTAAGTTTGGTGATAATGGTTCTTACTTCATAGAAATTAGAAAAATAAATGACAATAGTTTGTTATTTAATTATAGTAATAATTCTATAGATATGTGGCAGGATGGAGCAGAATTTGCAAGGCCTAAATGGGGTATATATAGAAGTTTAAATAATCAACAAGATTTAAGAGATGAAGAAGTAAGATTTGCAGATTTTAGTATAGAAGAAAATCCAGGTTCATTATCAATAGAAGATATAAAATTAAAAGCAGATAAAATACAACTTATACCAAACCCTGTAACATCTATAGTTAAATTTAAATATGCAAACCCTTCTAACTTTAATAAAGTAGAACTATATAATAGTTTAGGTAAAAAACTTTCTTTAAAAAATAGAGTATCTAATAATTCTATGAATGTCTCTGGATTTGCTAAAGGATTATATTTTATAGTTTTTAAAAAAGATACAGTAACTACAAAAATATTAAAGTGTTACATAAATTAAAAAGCGTTATAATTCAATCTTTTTAATTTCAGTTTTAAAAATAATAAACACCTCAAAAAAAATCATATCCTTATAATTTACATTCTTTTATTCCAACTTTTGTTTCTATTAATTCCGAACTTTATATAGCCAATAAAAGAGTGACAGTAAATATTTATAGATCTTAGAAACAAAATTAAAGACCAATAATACTATTCTAAAATAGTTTAATTTACTCAATATCAGTATTTTTTGTTAAAATAAATTTTGATACCTCATTTTTATTTGTATTTTTGGAATCAAAACTGGTTTACCAGTTTGGATTTCCAATTAACAATTTAAACATACTTTTTATGAAAAAAACATTACTTTTTTTAAGCTTTATAATAATAAGTGCTCTATCCTATGGCCAAACAAACTTGGTTTTAAATGGAACTGGTGATGAACATGGAACAGGTTCCGATAGTTCTAATACAAGTGACAATGCCGATGCATTTGATATGACCCCAAATAGCACTTTAAATGGTGATATTGTAAGTCCTTACAGATATAATGAAGATAATAATCCAAACGGATGGTACAATTCAGATTTAGCAGATTGGCTAGAAGCAAACTGTGGAGATTCTGATGAACAACCAGGTAGTACTAGTGATGGAAGCTGGGATTATTCTGCAGGTGCAGACCAAGGCGTGATAACCAGAGGACTAAAAATAAATGAATCTTGTAGGCGTTTATACCAACTTGTAACTGTAGAAGCAGGAAAAGAATATACTTTTTCTATAGAATCACGTTCTGAGGCAGAAAACGTTCCTTCAGATATATTTATGTTAAATACAGAAATTACTTCAGAGGATGGATTGACTAGTACAAGTGCTTCAGTAGATCATTATTTCGAAATTACAAATGATTTCAATTCAAGTAAATCCAATGCAACAACTAATAATTTTACATTAACTACTTTTGACTTTACGGCTTCAACAAATAAAATTGTAATTTATGTAAGGGCCTCTGCAGCTGTTGATAGCTCAAATGAGGTTTTTTATGATAACATTAGCTTGGTTGAAAAAGCTACTTCAACTGCTGTAAACTTAACTGTATCTATAGATGTTTCTGCAGATCCAGGAGGTGTTAATATTGTTACTCCTAGTGTATCTGGAAGTTGGGCAGAATATGCTGCAACTGTAGATCCTAATGATGCAAATAAATATAGTTATACTTTTCCAGATGATGTTACAAGTGCTGAATTTGTTTGGAAAGTTTATGGTACTTCAGCAGGCGATGTACAAGAAAGTTTAACAGGTCTTGTAGGAGGTGGAGCATACGAAAACAATATTGCTGCATACTTACCAACTAATAATGGAATTACTACGGATTATAGTACTTACTGTAACAGAACTGTAGCTTCTTCAGATACTTATGAAGCACCTACTTTTATATTTAACTCTTTTCAACAAGTGGGAGTAACTTATACAGAATTAACAGTTACTGCTCCTGCAGGGAACAATATAGTAATGGATTATAGTTTAAATAACTGGAGTGAGTTTCATGGTCCAGGTGCTAAAGATAATGGTGATGGTACTCATACTGCCATTGTAAACGCTGATCTTGCATTTGAATATAAATGGAATGATTTAACAGAGGGTACCATTGAAAATTTAACTGCTTGTACAAATGGTGGAGGAATTAATACAGATAACAGCACATATGCAAATAGAGTTCATACAGCAGGTGTAAATGCTACTGATGTTTTTAATACTTGTCCTTCAACTGCAAGTTTAGATAAAAACAATACTTTAAATGCTCAAGTATATCCAAACCCAACAACAGGTTTAATATTTATTTCTACTATAGAAAATATTTCTGGTGTAGCGGTTTATAATTTAATTGGTAAAAAAGTTTTACAAGCTACTAATATGGTAAATAATAGCATTGATGTTTCTAGTTTATCTAAAGGAATGTATATTTTAAAAATTGCAGGTGAAAATTCTATTGCAACTAAAAAAATTATAAAAAACTAATTACTTATAATTTAAATTTAAAGAACTTCATAATGTGAAAATTATGAAGTTCTTTTTTTGTAAAAATATTAAAACACTAAAAATTATTAAAATTAATATTGAGCAAATAAACACTTGTATTTACAAAAACAACTTTAAAACAGTAGAACAATACAAATGAAACTTTTAATTATTTAAATGAATTAGCAATTCAATTAGAAAAGATTTTTAAAATACTAATCTTTTTAAAAGAATGAAGGTATAGCACATTAACAATTAACTTTTTTTTCTATTTATTTTAATTTATCTTCAATAAATTAACTTTTTTTTAAGAAAATATTTGTAAAGTTGAAAAAAATAGCTATTTTTGGTAAGCCAGTCTGGTAAACCAATTTGGAAAACCAATATTCTCAATTTCTACATGAATTGTATTTTGATGAATAGCTGTTTTGCTTTTTTTTAAAAGAAAAGCATTCTAAAATAGAATACATTTTTAAACATAAAAAATAATTATGAAATTAAAAACTAAATTAACAATTGTATTAATTTTATTAGTAAATATCTGTGTATTTGCACAAACTACATATACAATTTCTGGTGTAGTTCTTGCGGAATCAGATAAATCTCCTTTACCAGGTGTTACAATTAGAATTGCTAACACCAATACTGGTACACAAACAGACTTTTATGGAGAGTATTCTATTAAAGTTAAAAGTGGAGATGTTTTAGAGTTCTCTTATTTAGGGTATGGTTCAAAAACAGTGAAAATTACAGACCAACAAACTTTAAATATTATTTTATCTGAAGAATCTAGTTTGTTAGATGAAATTGTGATTACTGGTTATGGTACTCAAAAAAAATCCCACCTTACAGGTGCTATTTCTAAAGTTAAAAATGAGACGCTAGATCAAATTGGTGTTGCAAGGGTAGATGACGCTCTTGTAGGGCAAGTTTCTGGTGTAAATATCCAAGCAACAGAAGGTGAAGCTGGTTCTGCTCCAACGATAAGAATTAGAGGAACAGGTTCTATTAATGGTAATTCAGGTCCTTTAATTGTTGTAGATGGTGTTCCTGTAGATGAAGACTTTTTAGGTTCTTTAGATATGAATAACATAGAATCTTTCGAAATTTTAAAAGATGCTGCTTCTAGTGCTATTTATGGTTCTAGAGGAGGTAATGGAGTTGTTTTAATTACTACCAAAAGTGGTAAGGAAGGGAATACTAGGGTTAGTTACAATATGTTAACTGGTTTTAAAACTGCGCACCAAAGTGATGCATACTATACTTCAATGGCAGATGCAGTTGCATTAGAACAAGAAGCAACTGGAAATTTATCAGATAAAACTAGAGTTAAACAACTATTAGGGGTAGACAATAATTGGCAAGATATTATTTTTGATGGGGGTGCTTTTACAGATCATTCTCTATCTCTTGGAGGTGGTACAAAAAAAACAAAATATAATGCAGCTTTTAACTATTTAAATGATGAAGGTGTTTTATTGTCAGACAACTTTAAAAGAACCTCTGTAAATTTAAAAATAGATCATAAATTAACTAAAAAATTTACAATTGGTTTATCTGCAAATCCATCATTTACTACTCAAAAAAGGTTCGATGGTTCAACTCATGATATATTAAGACAACCTTCTTGGCTGCCTGTATATTTAGATGAAAATACAATTCAATTTGTAAATAGATTTAGAGATGGTGGTAAATATGCAAACGCTAAAATTGGTGACTATGCTATACAAAGAATGTTTGATGATTATGATTTAGTAGCGGGTGCTCCAAGTATGGGTAGTGGTACAGATATTAGTAATACTTCTAATACTAACCCAGCTGCAAAAATATTAGAAAGAGATAGAGTTATACAAAGAAACAAGTTCCTAGGAAGTATATATGCTAAATATAAAATAGCTAGTGGTTTAACTTTTAGAAGTAAAGCATCTATGAATTACCAATATAGAAGAGAAACAAGATATCAAGGTGTTTTATCAAATAGAAATGGAGCTAGCGCTTCTAGATTAGATAGTACTGTAACTAAGACAACTAGGTGGGTTGTAGACAATACATTAACATATACTAAAGAAATTGGTAAAAACGAAGTTAATGCAGTGATTGGTAATTCTTTCGAAAATAGAAAACAAACTTGGAATACAATCCAAGGATCTGTTTTTGAAAATGATTTAAGCCCAACTATTGATAAAGCAGCGTCTATTACAAACCAAGATGCTTATGAATGGAAAAGAACATTATTGTCTTTCTTTGGAAGATTAAATTATGCTTATGATAATAAATATTTAGCATCATTTAGCTATAGACGTGATGGAAGTTCTGTGTTTGGACCAAATACAAAATATGGTGACTTTGCAGCTGCTTCAGTTGGTTGGAATGTAGCAAAAGAAGATTTCTTAAAAGATAGTGACGTTATTAATAGGCTTAAATTTAGAGTAAGTTATGGGGTAACTGGTAATAATGATTTTAGAACGGGCAATCAATTAGTAGACAATTATCCTTACCTAGCAATATTAAGTAATAATACTACTGGTATTTCTGGAGGTTCTCAAAATTTAGTTGTTAATCCATTAAACGTTCCAAATCCGGATTTAACCTGGGAAAGACAAATAGAATTTAACCCAGGATTGGATTTTGCATTATTCAATAATAGAATATCAGGTTCTGTAGATTATTACACAAGAACAAGTGACCAGTTATTATTGTATAACCCAATTTCAAGTACAACAGGTTTTAGTAACGCTTTAGTGAATTTAGGAGAAGTACAAAACAGTGGTGTTGAAGTAGAGTTAAGAACAAGAAATATAATTAAAGATAAATTTAAATGGTCTACAACTTTAATTGGATCAAAAAATAAAAATGAATTAACAGACTTTGCGGATTCAAATGGACAAATTCAAAACGTAGACTCTAAGAGAGCTGCAGAATGGATTAATCTAGAAGGGAATCCAATATCCTCTTTTTATGGTTGGGTTGTAGATAAAGAAATTCCATTAGAATTTGTTAATAACCCTTATCATCCAATTGGGGCGTCTGCACAAGATGTTTACGTAAAAGATTTAAATGGAGATGGAATTATTGATGATGATGATAAAACCATTTTAGGAAATCCTTATCCAGATTTGGTATGGAGTTTTGCTAATGACTTTAAAATTGGAAATTTTGACTTTACTTTTATGTTCCAAGGTAGTCATGGTGCAGAAGTAAGAAATATGGGAGATCAATATATTTTTAATCACTTTAACAGTGCTCAAGATTTTAATACTTCAACTACACCAGATCAACAATTTATTAGGCAAAAGATTTTCACAAATAGTATAATTCAAGACGCTTCCTACATAGCATTAAGAAACCTTAATGTTGGGTATAATTTTACAGATAAAACATTATCTAAATTAAAGATTTCTAATGCAAGAGTGTTCGTTTCTGCTCAGAATTTATTTTACATTACTGCAGATGGTTATACAGGTTTTAATCCAGAATCCATAAATAATACTAGTGCAACAACTTATGGTTATCAAAGAGCAGGTTCTCCTGTATTTAGTACAATGTCTTTAGGATTAAATGTTCAATTTTAAGATATGAATTACAAAAAAGAAACAATTATGAAACAAATAAAAACAGTTCTTATACTACTTGTAACTTTTGTGTCTATTTCTTGCGAAGACACTTATCTTTCTCCAAGTTTAACTACAGGTATAAACGCAGATAGTTATTTTGCTAATGATTCTGAAATAGAAGCAGGTGTATTAAATATTTACGACGGTGTACAAGGTGTAAACGCACTTCAAATTACAAATAATGATTTAAACCATGGTGTTCAAATAGAATTTTATGTAACGGAAATGAGAAGTGACAATACAGAAACAAAATCTAATGAAGGTGAAGCTGCTCAGTTTGAGTTTTTTGACATTAGATCTACAAATGGTATTGTTGCTGATTATTATAGAAGCTATTATAATGTGATCTTTAGAGCTAATCTAGTATTAGATAATTTAACAAACGCTTCTGCATCTAAAGCGCCAACTTATGAAGGTGAAGCTAAATTTTTAAGAGCATATGCCTATTTTAATTTAGTACGCTTATTTGGAGATATTCCTTATGTAGATAAATTAATTTCTCCATTAGATACAGAAACTGCATTTACAAGAATAACCAGTACACAAATTTATGATTTAATTGTTGCTGATTTAGAAACTGCTGTGGCTAATTTATCTGATGGTGGACCCAATGATAGAGCTAGTAAAGCTGCTGCAGAAGGTTTATTGGCAAAAGTATTTTTAACTTTAGGTAGGTATTCTGAAGCCCAAACATTATTAGAGTCTGTAATGGACAATTCTAGAGGTTTTGGTTTAGAGACAAATTTTAAAGATATTTTTTATAACGAAGGGAATAACGAAGTATTATTTGCTATTGGTTATTTAGCAGACACTAGAAACGATAGTCAAAATTTTTCAACAGAATGGTTAAATGCAGTTGGTAGAACAACTGGTGTAAACTATGTTTCTTTAGATGCAAAAACAGCTCTAGATACTTATGGTGGTAATAGAACACTTTATTCTTACAGAGAAGATCAAGCCCAGGCAGGTAAATACCAAGTAATAAAGTATTTGCCAGATGGTGACACANACTTAGGTATTGCTCCAACATCCTCCGATCCTAGATCTGCTGGTAATGATTGGATTGTTTTAAGGTATGCAGATATATTGCTTATGCATGTAGAAGCAATTATGGCAGGTGGTGCATCTACAACAAGCTCAAATGCAATAGCGTCTTTTCAGCAAGTAAGAGCAAGAGCAGGTATTACAACACCAGTAACAAGCATTACTGCAGACGAATTACTTTTAGAAAGAAGAGTAGAGTTAGCTTTTGAAAATCAAAGATTTTTTGATATTGTAAGATTTGGTAAAGCAAATGACATATTTACAGCATTCTCTGCAGCTAACGGTCTTGGTTATACATCTACAGATTTATTACTACCGATTCCTCAGATAGAAATTGGTTTAAGCAATGGTTTATTATCTCAAAATCCTGGTTACTAAAAATTAATATTATGATACAGAAATTAAATAATAAAAAGAACAGCATAAATAGATATTCTCTATTTACGTTACTAATTATTTCTTTAGGAGTAGTCTTCTCTTGTGAGGAAAATATTTTACCAGAAGCAGGATCAATTCCTGATTTAACATTACCAGAGGCAAATTTTAGCGCATCTGCAAACAGTGGTGACTGGAAAATTATTGAATTCTCAAATCAGTCAGTAAGCTCAACAACATATGCATGGGACTTTGGAGATGGAAATACATCATCAGACAAAGAACCATTTAATACTTATGCCGAAGAAGGAACTTATACTGTTACTTTAATGGCATCAGATGATAATAATGTTTCAAGTACTTTTTCGAATACTGTTGAAGTTATTATGCCACCAGTTGTTGTTATACCAAATCCTACTTTAATAAATGCCGATTTTATAAAAACTGCAAAATCTTCAGGATCGGATTGTGCTTGTTCAGGTTGGATTAATAAAAGCTTAGGAGACCAAGGTGAATCTAGTTCTGGTAATGGTTCTGATGTAGTAAAATTTGATAATAATGAGCCAGATCATATCTATCAAGAGTTTGAAGTAACACCTAACGCAGATTATAAAATTACAGTTATCACTCAGTTTAAACCTTCAGCTGGCGGATCTTTTCCTAGTGAGTTAGAGTTTAGAGTTTTAGCAGGTTCAGGTTATGACACTAATTATAGCCCTGTATATTATACGAATACTGTAGACTTTCCTCAAAATGGTTATGGTTATAGCTCTATAGCACAAGTAGAAGATTCTGCAAATAATTTAATGACAGAAGTTTTAGCTAATCCTGGCGATGATAGTTATTTAACAAATACTTTTACATTTAATGCGGGTAATAATAATAGTGTAGCTTTTTTTGTAAGAGGAATTGGAGGAGATAGTAGTGTTGGTAATTTTGGCTATACAAGTGGAGATGAAGAAATAAGATTAGATTCAGTGGTAATAGAAGCTGTTAATTAATTTTAATAAGTAAGTTGCGAACAAGTTACTTTAAGGAAATAATTTTAACATTTATTTTTTATCTTTATGGTTACTTATCAGTAATTCTAAAACTGTAAAATATAATAGATGAAATTAGAGGTATTTACTAAAAATGACAATCAGGACGTTCAAAAACTTATTATTAAAGGTATAAGAGAATATATAAATTTTAAAAATTTAGAACCAGGAGATAAACTGCCATCAGAGAGAATGTTGTCAGAGAAATTTGAGGTAAGTAGAAATAATGTAAGAGAAACAATTCAGAAATTAGAATTTTATGGTCTATTAAAATCTAGGCCACAAAGCGGAACGTTTGTTGCTAATATTGGAATCGTTGCCTTAAATGGTATGATTGATGATATTTTAAATTTAGAAGAGCCGTCTTTTAAATCGTTAGTAGAAACAAGAATTTTACTAGAATTAAAAACAGTTAGATTAGCTGCTTTAAGAAGAACAGAAGAAGATCTTGAAAGAATTAAAAAAGCATTAGAAGCTTATAAAGAAAAAGTTTTAGACGGTGAAGATGCTTTAGAAGAAGATTTATTATTTCATTTAGCTATCGCAAAAGCAAGTGGTAATAGTACAATTAATACTTTTATGTTAACAATAACTCCAGAAATCATTACTAATTTTGAAAAGCACCATGTGTGTGATAAAGGCTTAGCTCAAGAAGGGATAAAAGAACATTTTGAAATTTACAATGCTATTGTAGAACAAAAACCTCAAGTAGCTAAAGAGAAAATGAAAATTCATTTTAAGACGTTATACCAATACTGCTATAATGCATAAATGATAAAATATCCTTTGTTATTGACTTTGTTTAATAACAATTTAGTACTTGGCTCATCATCTCTAATTTCCAATTACTTTACTTTTTAAAATAACCACTATACTTTTTAAGAAAGGTTAAATGGTGCTATAAATAAATAAAACATGAAAATAAAAGGATTAAGATGGTGGATAATAGGTTTGATTTTTATTGCTACCGTTATCAATTACATAGATAGAACTGCGTTTGCCCTTCTTTGGCCAGAAATGGGTAAGGATTTAGGTATGGACAACTCAGATTATGCTTTTATGCTTAATATTTTTATGATTACTTACGCCGCAAGTAAATTTTTATCTGGGAGATTATATGATAAAATAGGAACAAGAATTGGATTCACTTTATCTATTTTAGTTTGGTCTTTAGCAGCAGCTTTTCATGCCATTGCTAGGGGTGTAATTTCTTTATCAATTGTAAGAGGGTTATTAGGGTTAGGAGAAGCTGGTTTATGGCCAGGAACTGTAAAAAATAATGGAGAGTGGTTTCCTGTAAAACAAAGAGCTTTAGCTCAAGGTATTTTTAATTCTGGAGCAAGTATTGGAAATGTAATTGCTCCAATTATAATAGTATATTTATATGCACAATTTGGATGGAAATCCACGTATATTATTTTAGGTGCAGTTGGTCTTATTTGGATACTACCTTGGTTATTAATAAATAAATCTAAACCAGAGAGTCATCCTTGGATTACAGAAGATGAAAAAAACATGTTACTCAATGATAGAATTGAAAGTGACAATTTTTCTACTAATGGAAAAAAGAGTCTAAGTGTTTTAAAAATATTAAGCTTTAAAGAACCTTGGGGCATCTTACTTTGTAGGTTTTTTATAGAACCTATTTGGTGGTTCTTTGCAGGATGGATGCCAATATATTTAAACTCTAAATTTGATTTAAGTATTGAAGAAATTGGAAATACAATGTGGATATCTTATTTAATGGCTGCTGCTGGAGGTATTTTAGGAGGAGTCTTTACTGAAGAAGTTATTAAAAGAACATCTACAGATTTTGGAAGAAAAGCTAGTATTGTTTTAGGTAGCTTTTTAATTATAATAGGCTTTGTATCTATTATTCTTTTTGTAACAGAATCAAATTATATGACATTTATTTACTTAGCAGGTTTAGCACTATTTGGGTTTCAATTTGCTATTGGTAATATACAAACATTATCTAGTGATTTATTTAGAGGTCCTTCTGTAGGTACATTAGCAGGTTTAGCAGGAACAGTAGCTGCTTTTTCACCAATTATTATGAATTGGTTTATTGGAAGAATAACTAAAGAAGGTTCTTATACACCTGCTTTTATAGCTATTACAATTTCTGTAGTATTAGCAGTTTTAGCAATTTTATTTTTAATAAGAAAAGTAGGGCTGGTAATTAAAAAAGAAGAATAATACAAAACATTGATATTGATATGAGTAAAAATAATGGAAAAGTAGCTATTATTACAGGAGCTACTGGAGGTATAGGTTTTGAAGTAGCCAAACGTTTGGGGCAAGATGGCTACACAGTAGTCTTAAATGGTATTGATGATGAAGCTGGGGTAAAAAGAATTAAAGAGTTACAATCAGCTGGAATTACTGCAGAATACTATGGGTTTGATGTAACTAAAGAATATAAGGTTATTAAAAACATAAGAAACATAGGAAATAAATTTGGTAAGATTGATGTATTAGTAAATAATGCAGGAGGTCTTGGTGGCAGGCAGCGTTTCGAAGAAATGACAACAGAATTTTACAGGTTTGTTATGGCGTTAAATTTAGACTCCGTTTTTTACACATCTAGAACCGCTATTCCTTTTCTTAAAAAAGGACACAATCCAACAATTATAAATTATACATCAAATGCAGGGTGGAATGCTGGAGGGCCAGGGGCAGGAATTTATGGCACTTCTAAAGCTGGTGTTCATGCAATTACTAGGGCTTTAGCTAAAGATTTAGCAGAATACAATATTAGGGTTAATGCTGTATCTCCAGGGACTATAGACACACCTTTTCATGCTCAGATAAAGTCTACTAAACCAGAAGTATTTGCTTCTTGGAAAAATAACATTATGTTAGGTAGATTGGGACAACCAGAAGAAGTAGCTGCAGTAGTTTCTTTCTTAGCAAGCGAAAACGCATCTTTTATTACAGCTGAAACAATTCAGATTGGTGGAGGGCAAGCGCTAGGAATTTAAAGAGGTTTGTCAATAATAAGCCCTATATTTTCTGTAGTATTGTTTTCTTTAAGTAAGATAGATTTTTTGCTAGGTATGAATAATTCTTTATTATCCCATTTTGGATTTTTGTAATAAATATTTTCTTTTAACGCACCATTTGAAACTTTTACAAAACCAGACGAGTTAATTAAAGAATTAATTATTTTATTTCCGATACCCAATAATTGAACAGGTATTTTGTTCTTATAACTTCCTTCAATAACAGTGTTTTTTATTAATACATCTGGTATAGATCTTACTCTAATAATATTCCCTTTTTCATTATTATTAACCTTACTAAAAATAGAGTTTGTTACCTTTAAATTTCCTCTTCCATCATTCATTAATGGTCCAGTTTTGGTATAATTTATTGCAAACTCTTCAATGTTTTTAAAAATAGAATTATGGACAATAATATAATTTGCATTATACTTGCCAAAATTATTTTTCTCGTACGATAAATTTAAGCCTCTAAAACTGTCTAAAAATTTAGAGTTTACAAATTGTAAGGTGTCTGCTAAGGTTCCATTATAGGCTTTAAAAATACTTCCCCCATTTGTGTTTTTAAAGTTTTTAAATACACAATTTTTCACAAAAAGATTATATGTCATGCCTAAGTCTTTGTCTGGAGAAACTATGGCATATTTAACTCTAGTGTCATTATTTCCATCAAAAGTGATGTTTTCTAGTATAAGGGTTGATTTTTCTTGTATTCTAAAAAAGTAATTAAGGCTTTTGGGTAAATTATTATTAGCTTTAATTATAGTACCTTTCGTTCCCTTAATTGTAATTTTACCTTTAATTTTTTTTGTTTTATCTATGAAGTACACACCGTCCTTTAAAATTAAAGTAGTTTTTTGGGTTGTCATTTTTAAAGCGTTAGCTATAGTTCCTATTCCTGGTGAAACTTCTATTTCTTTTTCTTTAATTTTTACTACTGTTTTAACAATTTTTGGTTTCCAATAAGGACCTGTTTTTACTAGTAATGCTAATGGAAATTTAGCATTGTTAAAATTAAAAGCACCAATAATATTTTTATCTTTTTTAGAATAAACAATATCTTTTGTAGGGCTTTTGTCGTCTATATAGTCAGAAACTAAAAAAATATTTTTATCGGTTGGCATCGGAAAAGCTTGTAATATTTTCCAATCTATATACTCTTTTTTAAATATGTTACTTGTACTTAAATTATTACTATCTTCTATGTTATTATGAAATGATATTCCAGAAATATCATCTGAGACCGTTAATACTTTATTCCCTTGATTGTTAGAAATTAAATTATTGGCAAAAATGGTATTTATTGGTGGTAAAGTTCTTTCTTTGTCTTTTCCTGCACCAAATTCTATTGGGCCGCAATTTATAATAGTGTTGTTTTGAATATTTACATTTTTAACTTGATGATACCTATTTAAAGGGGAGTTTGGCACACCATTCATAACAACAATTGGGCCTCTAAATCCATTACCTAATAATCCAATTAATAGGTTATTTCTAATAATATGTCCTTCGTTTATAACACGAATACCCCCTGTTTTTTTTACATTATTCCCAATAAAGACATTACGTTCTACTAAAGCATTATTCCCATGGCGTAAGGTTAAGGTACCTTGGCTTGCTAAAAATAGGTTGTTCCTATAGATATTATTCGCAGATTTATTAGAAATTATCTCAATTTCACCATCACAATTTTTAAAAGTATTATTTTCTACAATTGTTTTAGAGGATTTCATTGAATTTGCACTTGTTCCAATTCGTATTGTTTCTCCTCCATTAACACCTAACTCTGGCCTATGTCCAAAAAAATTATGGTCTATTCTATGATTGTTTTCTATATGTTCCTTCCCTTTTAACCAAACAACTAATGTTGTTCCGTCATTAGTTTTACCAGTAAAATTATTGTGGTCTACCCTATTGTTTTTTCCCCATAAATCTACCCAATGAGAATTTATACTTTTATCTTTTGGATTATAATAAGAAATGGTATTATGAGTAAACCTGCAATTATTAGCAAATTGTGTCGCATTTTTTCTAAATGATACTATAGATTTTGATGTTGGATTACCATCTTTAAACCATAAGCCTTCAACGATAATGTATTCTCCATAAATTTTTAAAGTTGAATTTCCTGTTAAAATAACTTTACCAGCATTTTCTGCTTTAATAACAATAGGGTTTTCTTTTGTTCCAAATCCAAAAGCTTCTAGTTTAACATCTTTCCATACTCCATTTTTTAAAATAATTTTAGCCCCTGGTTCTGCATTTTTTATTGCTAACTTATATTCATCTATATTTACTACGGTTTTTGTTTCTTGACTAAATATTACTATTGAGAAAAAAATAAAAAATGAGAAAAAAATACTTTTCATAATTATTGGTTTACCAGATTGGTTTACTAAATATATAATAATATTTTAAAATAGTATCTTTAAGTATACTTAATTATTCTATTATGACTAAAATTAAACTATTTCTAATACTATTAATAGTGTTTGCCTACTCTTGTTCTAATGAAAAAGAAATTAGCAAAGATGAGGAATTAACTGTTATTGAAAATAGTGAAGCCTTTTATCTTGGTGCAGACTTATCTTATGTGAATGAAATGGAAAATTGTGGAGTATCCTACAAAAACAAGGAAGGTAAAACTGAAGATGTTTTTAATATTTTTGCAGATGGTGGTAGCAATTTAGTTCGAGTTCGTTTGTGGCATAATCCTACTTGGACCAATTACTCTAACTATCAAGATGTAGAAAAAACAATACAAAGAGCAAAAAACACCAACTCAAAAGTACTACTAGACTTTCATTATTCAGATGATTGGGCAGATCCTGAAAAACAAGAAATACCTAAAGCATGGTTACCAGTTGTAGATAATTTACCCATATTAGGAGACTCTATATACAATTATACTTATGCCGTATTAGAAAAATTATCTCGTAAAAATTTACTGCCAGAAATGGTACAAGTTGGTAATGAAATCAACTTAATGATTTTACAAAAAGACAATAATGCAAATCCTATGGAGTGGTCTAGGAATTCTTTTTTACTAAACAAAGGCATCAAAGCTGTAAGAGATGTCTCTAAAAATTTAAATAAAAGTATAGAGATAATGCTTCATATCGCTCAGCCAGAAAATGGTATTTGGTGGTTTAAAGAAGCCAAAGAAAATGGCGTTACCGATTTTGATTGGATTGGGCTTTCTTATTATCCAAATTGGTCTCAGTATACCATTCAGGATGTATCACCCGTTTTAAAAAGCTTAATAGAGACCTACAATAAAAAATTAATGATTGTAGAAACAGCCTATCCTTTTAGCCTTCTAGATGTAGATGCAGCAAATAATATTTTAGGAACAGATGCCTTAATTTCGGGATATGAAGCTACACAAGCTGGCCAATTAAAATATCTGTTAGATCTAAAACAAACGATAAAAAGTGCAGGTGGTTCAGGCTTAATTTATTGGGAGCCTGCTTGGCTTTCTAATAATTGTGCTACAAGATGGGGCCAAGGTTCTCATTGGGACAATGCCACTCTTTTTGATAACAATGCAAAACCAACCTTAGGATTTGACTTCTATAACACCACTCATTAAATTATAGAATTGTTAAATTATTACTCTCATTATTTTCAATTAGAATTTTTTGTAACTTACAAATCAAATTTTAAAAATACTTTCTATGCCTAACTATACATTAAATATTAATGGAGAAAATAGAACTGTAACTGCAGATGCAGATACACCTCTTTTATGGATTTTAAGAGATGAACTTAATTTAGTGGGCACAAAATTTGGTTGTGGAATTGCACAATGTGGTGCTTGTACCGTTCATTTAGATGGAACAGCTGTAAGAAGTTGTCAGCTACAAGTTTCCCTTTTAAATGACGTTAAAATTACTACTATAGAAGGATTAAGTGAAGATGGTAAACATCCTGTGCAAGAAGCTTGGAAAGCAATTGATGTTCCACAATGTGGGTATTGCCAAGCAGGACAAATTATGACTGCTTCTGCATTTTTAGAGGAAAACAGTAATCCAACAGAAGAAGAAATAAGGGAAGCAATGCACGGTAACATTTGTAGATGTGCTTCTTACAATAGAATTGAAAAAGCTGTAAAGGTAGCTGCTAGCAAAATGTAATCACTAAAATTAATAGAAAATGAAACAACAAAATAACACTAATTTTAGTCGAAGAAATTTTTTAAAAACAACTGCTTTAGCTAGTGGTGGTTTACTTATTGGATTTAATTTTTTAACGGCCTGCAAACCAGAGGCTACAATGCCAGTAGATATTACAAACCTTAATTTTAACGATTTTAATGCCTTTATTAAAATTTCTGATGAAGGGTATATCACTATTTTTTCTCCAAACCCAGAAATTGGCCAAGGTGTAAAAACTGCAATGCCAATGATTATTGCAGAAGAATTAGATGCAGATTGGAATAAGGTTACTGTGGTGCAAGGTGATTTGGATACTAAAAATTTTACACGACAAGTTGCAGGAGGAAGTCAGTCAATACGCCAAGGTTGGGATGCTCTAAGACAAACAGGGGCAACTGCGAGACAGATGTTATTAAATGCAGCTGCTTTAAAATGGAATGTAGACGTAGCAACATTATCAACAGCTAAAGGTATAATTACTAATGCAAATGGTGATGAATTTAATTATGGTGATGTAGTAAAAGAAGCTTCTAGGCTAGAAGTGCCTGAAAAAGTAAAACTTAAAGACAAAAAAGATTTTACAATTATAGGAAAAGATGCTATAAACGTAGATATCGATAAAATAATTACTGGAAGACCTTTATTTGGTTTAGATTATAAAGCAGACAATATGATGATTGCTTCTGTTTTAAGACCCCCTGCTTTTGGACAAAAATTAGTAGATTTTAATGATACAAAAGCCAAAGCAGTAAATGGTGTCGTAGCAGTTATAAAATTTGGAGATAAAGTAGCTGTTTTAGCCAATTCTACTTGGGCAGCCATGAAAGGTAAAAAAGCATTATCTGCAAACTGGAAATCTGAAAAAACAGAAAGCACAAAAAATCATGATGCGATTTTAAACAATATTTTAGAGGGCAAAAAATTCAATACCAGAAGAGAAGATGGCAATGTAAATAACGCTTTTGCCAATGCAGATAAGGTTATTGAAAGAACCTACCACTCCCCTTTTTTACCCCATAACTGTTTAGAACCAATGAACTTTTATGCAAATGTTGCTGCAGATAAAGTACATTTAGTGGGGCCTATACAAACCCCACAATGGACTGTAAATAGAGTTGCAAAATTATTAAATAGAAAAGTTGAAACTATTCATTGCGAAATGACAAGAATGGGTGGTGGTTTTGGAAGACGCTTATATGGAGATTTTGCACTAGAAGCTGCAGAAATTTCAAACATTGCCAAACAACCTATAAAAGTTGTTTTTTCTAGAGAAGATGACATGACAGCAGGAACGTATAGACCCGCAATTAAATATAGAATAAAAGCCTCTCTAAAAGAGGGCAAAGTAACCGGGTATCATTTAAAAGAAGCTGCAATTAATGGGAACATGTATGGTGCAATCCCTAACTTTTTCCCAGCAGGATGTATCCCCAACTATAAGGTAGATACAGAAAGCTATGCAAGTGATATTACTACAGGTGCTTGGAGGGCTCCTTACACTAATTTTTTAGCATTTGCAGAGCAATCTTTTTTTGATGAATTGGCGAATGAATTAGGTGTAGATCCAATTCAATTGCGTCTTGATTTATTACAGAATGTAAAAAATACGACCGATAAAAAAATAGAGTATTCGGGTCAACGAATGGAAGATACTATTCAACTAGTTAAAGAAAAAGCAAATTGGGGTAAAACGAAAGAAGGAGTTTACCAAGGTTTTGCTGCGTATTATAGCCATAATACTCATGTTGCAGAAATTGCAGATATCACTTTAAAAGAGGGGTATCCTGTAATAGAAAAAGTAACAGTCGCTGTAGATTGTGGAATATTAGTAAATCCTACTGGAGCAAAAAATCAAGTAGAGGGTGGTGTTTTGGATGGAATTGGACATGCTATGTATGCTGACTTCTCTTTCAAAAATGGAAAACCAGCGCATAAAAACTTTGATACTTATAGGTTAATTAGAATGCAAGAAACACCAAAAGTAGCTGTTTATTTTGTAGAGAATGATGAGAAACCTACAGGTCTAGGAGAGCCTGGCTTACCACCTGCTGGTGGTGCTGTAGCCAATGCTATTAATGCTGCACTTGGTCAAAGGTTATACCGTCAACCTTTTGTAAAAGAATTAAAAAAGCGTAGTTTTTTAGGATAATATAATGCTATCAATCTTTCTAAATTTTCCAGATTTTAATATTCATAGCACCCCATTGTTAGTGTTTGTATTACAAGGGTTACTTCTTATTACCTTTCTATTCGTAAGGTATTTAAAGACTAAAATATTTCTGACTTATTTCTAAGTTTAATTTTACTGATTATATGTTATGAACAAATTTCCTATACCATTGGTTTAATGGGTTGGTATAACCTGTTTAGAAATACAAAAATAAATTACTTTTTAATACCAATGGGGGGTTGCACTTGCTCCGTTGATTTATTTGTATGTTAAGGCAATTACTACATCAAAATTTAAATTTCGTAAAACGGATTGGCTGCATTTTATATTGGCCTTTTCTTTAATTCTCTTTCGTTTAGTAATTTACTTTTATGATAGCTTACAGCCTGGTTTTGATGAAACTCAAAACGGAATTTTAAAACTTTCCTTAGATGAGCCCATCATACAACCCATTTTAATATTTGTCAGTTTTGCTCAAATGCTACTATATTTAGCCTTTACTTTTCAGCTTTTTCACAATTATAGAAAATTAATAATTGACTATTTTTCAAATACTTACAAACTAGAGTTAAATTGGATTCTAAGTTTTTTAATCGCATTTACGTTGCTATTTCTTTATAGTTCATTACAAGATATTGTGGGTAGCCTTATTGTAGAAATAAACTATGAACAACGTTGGTGGTTAAATATTTTTATGGCACTTATTGTTTTGTATGTAGGTGTAAAGGGCTATTTTATAAAAACTACAAAACTAAATAAACTCCCTTTTACTTTTTCTACAAACTTAGATTTTATTGCTAGACAAAAAGATGAAGACCTACCATTCTTAGCATCAGATTTAGATAAAGTTACAGACTTTATGAAAAACAAAAAGCCTTATTTAAATCCTGACTTAAACCTATCTGACTTATCCATTTCATTGAATTTTACAAGAGCCGAATTAAGTAAAATAATCAATACTGGCTTTGGTAAAAACTTTAATGATTTTATTAACGAGTATAGAGTTAATCCCTTTAAGGCAAAATTAGAGTCAGGAGAACACCAACAACTTTCTCTTTTAGGTATTGCTTATGATTGTGGCTTTAACAGCAAAGCAACCTTTAATAGAGTGTTTAAAAAAATTACGCAAAGCTCGCCTACCGAATTTTTAAACACCTTAAAATCTTAAATAAATTTTGTTTTTATTAGGTGATAGAAAAAAATAAGACGTCTCAAATTGTAAATGAGCCCAGTTTTTACTTTCTAAGCCTTTTAGAAGATATATTAAGTTCAACTTTGTAACTAGAATACAAACAGAACAATGATACTATTATGAAAAAATTACTATTCCTACTCGTTTTTACTAGCTCGACTTTAATTGGGCAGATCAAAGGAAATAAGAGCATTGAAACTAGAACTTTTGACATTCCTAATTTAAAGGAATTAAAAGTGAATTTATACGCCAAAATAACAGTAGATAAATCCTCAACTAATGGTATGCAAATTACTGCAGACAGCAACCTCTTTAATCTAATTGATACAAAAATTACTAATGGNAAATTAAACTTAAACCAGTTAGAGTGGATTCAACCTACACAAAAGATCATTATTAATATTGGTTCGCCATCGCTAGAAAAAATAATAACTGGTACACACGAAACTCTATTTTTGAATAATGTGAAAAGAGATTCTTTAAATATTATGGCTTTAATTGGTAAAGTTGTTGTTTCAGGTGTTGTAAACAATTTAACTGTTGGGGTAGAATTAGGTGAAGTAGCGGCTTCTAAACTCACTGCAAAGAATGCAAAAATTAATATCTGGGGCAGAGGAAAAGCCACTGTTTTTGTGACCAACAAAATATTTTCGAAAGTTAAAAAAGAAGGAAGGTTAATACTTGCAAATACTCCAAAACTATTAAAAGGAGACACAAAAAAAGCAATTGTAAAAACAAAGAAGAATGGGAACAAAAATGTGATTTGGATTCCTTTTAAAATTAAAAACAACTCTTGGAATAGAAACAATTTTGTAGTTATTGGCCCTAAAAAAGATGGTAGCAGTTTTAGTTATGGTTTTCCTATGATGCCAGGTACAACAAGAAAAGAAAATTGGAGTGTTGGTTCTAAAGTTTATAAGGTTAATAGACTTGGACTTCGAAAATTATTAGTAGAAATAAAAGAAGAGGATAAAGGCAAAACTGTTAAACTATTTGAATAAAAGAGATTTAGAAAAAAATCTCTTGCGCTAGACGAAATGTGTTTGCGTGTGCCTCTACAACTATATTTACATCTTTAGAATACCCACCTCCCATAGAACACATTACTGGTATTTTAGTATCAAAACAGGTTTGTAAAACAAATCGATCTCTTTCTTTACAACCTGCTAAACTCATTCCTAATTTTCCTAATTTATCTGTAGCCAAAACATCTACACCACATAAATAATAAATAAAATCTGGTTGTTCTGACTCAATTAAATTTGGTAGAGTTTTGGTTAAGATTGATAAAAACTCATCATCATTGGTGTCATTTTCTAAAGCAATGTCTAAATCTGAAGATTCTTTAATAAAAGGATAATTGCTCTTACCATGCATAGAAAAGGTAAAAACAGAAAGATCATTTTTAAAAATTTCTGCAGTTCCATTTCCTTGATGGACATCTAAGTCTACTATCAAAATTTTAGACGCCAATCCTTTATTTTGCAAATATTTTGCACCAATTGCTTGATCATTTAACATACAAAATGCTTCTCCTCTATTTGAAAATGCATGATGTGTACCCCCTGCAATGTTCATTGCAATTCCATTTTCTATTGCAAATTCTGAAGCTTTCATTGTGCCATCTGCAATAATCATCTCTCTTTCTATTAGAACTTCAGAAAGCGGAAAACCAATTTTTCTAGCTTCTTTTTGAGCTAATGTAATATTTAATAAATCAAAAAAATAATCTGGTTCGTGAACCGTAAAAAAATGCTTATTATCTGGAATTTCAGGTTCAAAAAAGTTATCTAAAGTACACGTACCCTCATAAACTAATTGTTCAGGCAGCAAATCATATTTTATCATCGGAAAACGATGCCCTTCTTTTAAAGGGTGATAGTAAATAGGATGATGCGCTATTTTAAGCATTAGCTCACTGCTTGACCATTTTTAACTGCTTTTTCTGGCGCTATGAAAGCCAATTTACCATCCTTGGTATCTGTCATTAAAATCATACCCTGACTTTCTACTCCCCTAATTTTTCTTGGGGCTAAGTTTACCAATACAGAAACTTGTTGACCAATAATATCTTCTGGTAAAAAGCTCTCTGCAATACCAGAAACAATAGTTCTTGTATCTATACCAACATCAACCTTTAGTTTTAATAACTTTTTGGTTTTTGCTACTTTCTCTGCCTCTAAAATTGTACCAACCCTAACATCTAATTTTGTAAAATCATCAAACTCAATAGTTTCTTTTTGTGGCTCAACAACTTTATTTTCTTGTTCATTTGCCAACTTTGTAGCTTGTAATTTCTCTAATTGTGCATCGATGGTTTTATCCTCAATTTTAGAGAACAAAAGTTCACCTTTATTTATTTGACGTTCTGCAGGAATTAATATGTTTTTATCAGATATATCATCCCAAGAAATAGAATTTTCTAAATGTAAGATTCCTTTTAATTTTGTTGAAGTAAATGGTAAAAATGGCTCTGCAACAACAGCCAATGCCGCTGAAATTTGTAAAGCAACATACATAATGGTTTTTACACGCTCTTCATCTACTTTTATTACTTTCCAAGGCTCTTCATCTGCCAAATATTTATTTCCTAACCTAGCCAAGTTCATTAATTCTTGACTTGCCTCTCTAAACCTATATCTTTCTATAGATTTACCTATTACATTTGGAAACTCTTTAACAGCGGCTAACACCTCTTCATCTACCTCTGAAAATTCATTTGGCGCAGGCACAACACCTGAATAATATTTATTGGTTAAAACTACAACCCTATTTATAAAATTACCAAAAATAGCAACAAGTTCATTATTGTTTTTTGCCTGAAAATCTTTCCAAGTAAAATCGTTGTCTTTACTTTCTGGTGCATTTGCTGTTAATGTGTACCGCAAAACATCTTGTTGATTTGGAAAATCTTCTAAATATTCATGCAACCAGACTGCCCAGTTTTTAGACGTAGATAATTTATTCCCTTCTAAATTTAAAAATTCATTAGCAGGCACATTATCTGGTAAAATATAATCTCCATGCGCTTTTAACATACTTGGAAAAATAATACAGTGAAAAACAATATTATCTTTCCCTATAAAATGCACCAATTTAGTATCGTCTTTTTTCCAATAATCTTCCCAGTTTTTACCTTCTCTTTCTGCCCATTCTTTGGTAGATGAGATATACCCAATTGGCGCATCAAACCAAACGTACAATACTTTACCTTCTGCATCTTCTACAGGAACTGGAATACCCCAATCTAAATCTCTAGTTACCGCTCTTGGTCTTAAACCATCATCTACCCAAGATTTTACTTGCCCGTATACATTTGGCTTCCAATCTTTTTTATGCCCTTCTAAAATCCATTTACGCAAAAAATCTTCATGCTTATCTAGTGGTAAAAACCAATGTTTTGTTTCTTTAACAGTGGGTACATTACCCGTAATTGCAGATTTAGGATTAATTAAATCTGTGGCATTATGGCTTGTTCCACAATGTTCACATTGATCTCCATAACTTTCCTCAAAACCACACTTTGGGCAAGTACCTACAACAAATCTATCTGCCAAAAATTGATTCGCTTCAGCATCATATAATTGTGCAGTTACTTCTTCTACAAATTCGCCATCATTGTACATTTTTGTAAAAAATTCTGAGGCGGTGTTGTGGTGAATTTCAGCAGAAGTTCTTGAATAATTATCAAAAGAAATTCCAAAATCTTGGAACGATTTTTTGATAATGGCATGGTACTTATCTATAATATTTTGTGGAGAAACTCCTTCTTTTTTTGCCCTCATTGGTATGGCAACTCCATGTTCATCTGAACCAGAGATATAAGCTACATCTTTGCCTTTTAGACGTAAATAACGTGCATAAATATCTGCAGGCACATATACCCCTGCCAAATGACCAATATGGATAGGCCCATTCGTATAGGGTAAAGCTGCTGTAATTGTATATCTCTTTGGAGCACTCATAGTGTTTCTCTTAGTTTTTTGATATCATTTTTGAAAGAACAAAAGTACAAAAACATGGTTTTAAAAACCATTGAAAAGTAATACATTTACAAGAACAACAATTCTTAATTTCTAAAGCTATTAAAACAATTCTTCTTTTTAAAAATAAAATAGCAGTTATTGCTATTTGCTTTTTGGGATATGCTACCTTGATTGCTCAAGAAAAAGTTGAAGAAGTTTCAATAAAAACCAACCCTGTTTTTTTTGGAGATTTCAGTTTAGGCTATACAAACGGAGGTATACAAGGTTTTAGTGTAACCGGAAGTTTAAATTACCAAAAAAAAAACTTATTTACATTCAGAACTTTACAAGTACTACATATTGAAAGGATTGATTTTTTTATTCTGTTTCCTACTAGAATTGATTTTGACCAGATGTCAGAATATTCCTTATTGTATGGAAAAAGAATGATTGAAAACGGTTTTTCTTATTATATTTCTGGTGGAATTTCTTTTGCAAGCTGCACCCATAATTATCAAGGCGAAAAACTTACTATAGATTATGTTGGTTTTCCAATAGAAGCTGGTATTAGCTGGTTCAAAAATAAAAAAAACGGTTTAACGTTTTATATGGATTACTACCTGTTGGAAAACCTACTGGCTTTGGAAGATCTATTGGATTTAAATTACATGCTAATATTGCCAAAAAATCTTATGTAGGCTCAGGGCTTACCTTGGGTTTAGGTTGGTATAAAACGTATAACTAATGAAGTATTTTTTTTTAATTTTTTTTCTTTTCAATTTAATTTTACCCATTAAATCTCAAGAAAAGTTAGTAAACCCACCTTACTTAAAAGTTGGAGACACCATTGCAATTGTAGCCCCTGCAGGCATCTTAAAAAATAGACAAGCAACTATTGTCAAAGCCAAAAAATTAGCTGAAAGTTGGGGTTTACATGTAAGCATTGGCAACAATATTTACAACAATAACTATCATTTTGCTGGAAATGATAATGAACGTACAAAAGATTTTCAAACCGCTTTAGATGACCCTTCTATTAAGGCTATTTGGGCTGCAAGAGGAGGTTATGGTTCTGTACGTATTTTAGATGGATTAGATTTCAGTAAATTTAAACAAAACCCTAAGTGGATTATTGGGTATTCTGATATTACTGCTTTTCACAATCACATTCATAATATGGGTATAACAACGCTTCATGCAATGATGCCTACTAGCCTTGAACAAAACCCAGCAGAAATTATTAAAACCATTTCATCTTTTAAAGAAGCGCTTTTTGGCAAAGAGATTTCGTATTCAATTCCAACATCAAAGTACAATAGAACACATAGTTTAACGGCAATAAGAGGGCAGTTGATCGGTGGTAATTTAGCCATACAAACTTCTATGTTAGGCTCTAAAAGTGCGGTTAATACAGATAATAAAATACTATTTATAGAAGAAATTGGAGAGTATAAATACGCAATAGATAGAATGTTACAAAGCTTAAAAAGAGCAGGGTATTTTAAAAAACTAAACGCAGTTATTGTAGGTGATATGAGTCTTATCAAAAAAAATTCCACACCTTGGGGTAGTTCTATAGAGCAATTAATTTTAGATGCAATACCAAACAATATTCCAGTAATATTCGATTTTCCTGCTGGTCATGAAGCTGATAATAGAGCTTTAATCTTAGGAAAAAACACCCTATTGACCATTCACAAGAAAACAATTCAACTATCTTTTAACAAGCAATAGTAATGGCAGAACATAACGAACTGGGTAAAAAAGGTGAGCAAATAGCACTAGAACATCTTCTAAAAAAAGGGTATAAAATTCTAGAAAAAAACTATAGATATTTAAAAGCCGAAGTAGATATCATTGCACAAAAAAACGATACTCTTGCAGCTATTGAGGTAAAAACTAGAACCTCTGGTTACTTTGGAAATCCTCAAGATTTTGTGAGTCCTAAAAAAATAAAGCTATTGGTTTCTGCCATCAATCATTATGTTGTAGAACGTGACTTAGATGTGGAAGTGCGTTTTGATATTATTGCTATTATAGATAACAAAAAAGAATGTAAGATAGAACATCTAGAAGATGCATTTCTATATTTCTAAAGTTTTTCTACAAAAGTTTTGACCTCATCTATTGTATCAGGCTTCGCAATAATTTTTTTGTTTTTGTCCAGAATAAAATACGATGGGGTTGCGTTAATTTGGTATGTTCTAGCTATCTTATTTTCCCATTTATTCAATCCTAAAACATTATGCCATCCTTTTAGATTTGCTTTTGAATAACTTTCCCAAATAAAAGCATCATTCTCTAATGCAAAAGCAACTACTTTTAAGTTTGATTTGGTTTTACTATAACTGTAAAGTTCTGGTATTTCTCTTAAACAGTGAGAGCAACTAGTACTCCAAAAAACAAGGATATAATTTGGGGCATCATTTAAAGAGGATATTTCCATATGCTTACCCTCTTCTTCCCAAGAAAAATTAGGTGCAATTCTTCCAATTTCAGCTGCAAAAAGCTGCTGCTTGTCTTCCTTAAACTTTTTATTTTGAATATCTATGGGCAGTTTGTTGTAATGTTCTTCAAATAAAAAATCTATAATTTCTATGTTTTTTGTGGTTTCGAATTGTGCTATTAAGAAGGTTATTATCTCTTTTTTGTAGGGTATATTTTCTATTTTTGAAAGTACATTAGTAATAGATAGTTTGTATAAAGATTGTTGTTTTTTTAGGTCTTTAGAATAGTTAATATAAAAAATATAATCTAAAATTCTATTGGTTAAAAATGAGGAATTAATTAGTCTAGGGTCTTCAAAATCTAAACGATCAAAAAACGAATTTTTAATTTGCTGTAGATATGCATTTACAGAATTTAAGATAACAGGTGAGTTAACTCTTAGGGTTGCTTTTATTACAGAAGCTACATATTTACCTTTTGACTTTTGTTCATAGCTATTTTGAACATAATTTAATTCTTGATACGCTTTCTTGTAGGTTTCTGCTAGATCTAATTTCGGTTCTTTTAAAACCACTACTTGGATAGAATCTAATTTTTGTTGTGCTATAGAAATTGCTTCTAAATAGTTTCTATATAGCATATTTTCTGAACTCTCAGAAAAGGCTATAGATTTTTGTGGATAGGAAGGATTAAAAACAAAAGCAACATCTTCATTATTGTAATAAAAATCTACAAACCCCTCCTCTTTTAAACGGTAAGTAACTCTATACGCACCAGGTTTGGCATCACTTGGTAATTGCAACTCAAAGGCTCCAATCTTTTCTTTATTTCCCCCTATAAAAATACTATCGGACTTAATGGTTGTATTATCTACAAATTGTTTTTTTGTACCCTCTAATTTGTAGATTATAATCCAATCACTTTTTAATTTTGGACTCATTATGCCTTTTATAGTATGCTGAGCCATTAGTGTTGATGCTGCCAAGAAGAAAAATGGTAGTAATTTCTTAATCATCTATATCAATTTACAATTTCTAAAAATACATGAGGTTTCTCAAAAATACTACTTCTCTGCTAAAATGGGTATATTGTAGCGTTAAAATATAAAAATGCATTTTACAAATAAAATAATATGGATTACTGGAGCTTCCTCTGGAATTGGAAAAGCACTCGCTATTGAATTAGCAAATAACAATGCTTTTTTGATTTTGTCATCTAGAAAAAAACAAGATTTAGCACAAATACAAAAGGCGTGTAAAAATCCAGAGAACGTTAAAATTGTACCTCTTGATTTAGAAAAATACGACAAATTAGAAGAGGTTGCTAAACTTGCTATTGCTGCGTTTGGTCGTATAGATATTTTGGTTAATAATGCTGGTATCAGTCAGCGTTCCTTATTAAAGGACACCAATATTGCTGTAGACAAACGTATTATGGAGGTTAATTATTTAGGAAATATTGGACTTGCAAAAGCAATTTTACCCCATTTTATAACCAATAAAAAAGGACATTTTGTAGTTACCACAAGTATTGTTGGTAAAATAGGCACCCCTTTACGCTCTAGCTATGCAGCAAGCAAACACGCTTTACATGGTTTCTATGATAGTTTAAGAGCAGAACATTATAAGGATAATATTACTGTAACCTTAGTTTGCCCTGGTTTTGTAAATACCAACATTTCTAAAAATGCTTTAACAGGTGATGGATCTCCACAAAATAAAATGGATACTGCTACTGCAAACGGCTTACCCGCAAATTATTTTGCAAAATTAATGGCAAAGGCAATCTACAAGGAAAAAGAAGAGGTTTACATTGCTGGCACAAAAGAGAAATTAGGCGTGTATATGAAACGATGGTTCCCAAAAGTTTTCTCAATACTAATTCGTAAAATAAGCGTAACCTAACTTTTAAAATAAGCGATATTTTCAAAATAAGCAACAATAGCTTCTTTCATTAAAACAGTTTGCTCGCCTGGTTTTAAGTTTGGTAAGTCTGTTAGTATTTTATAGTGAGGCCAGCCATCTTCATCAAAATAATCAAACTCATAGTACCCATAAGGTTCTAATAATTTACAAATAGCAATGTGCATTAGGTTCATTTTTTCGTCTTTTTTAAACGATCTATGACCTTGCCCTAATTCTTGAACCCCAATTAAATAAATAATACCATCTACATTTAGGGCATCACCGTCTGCAAAGTCTTTAGATAATTTAAGCACTAAAAGCTCCCATTTTTCTTTTAAAGTATTCTTTTTTGTCATTTATCTAGATAAAATGTAAAGATACAATGCGCATTTTTAATTTGATAAAATATACAGTAGATTTACATAAATTATAAATAATGAATGTAATTGATATTGTCATTATCGCTTTATTGCTTTTTGCAGCAGTTAGAGGTTTTATGAGTGGCCTTTTTGCGGCTATAGCATCACTTGTTTCTGTAGTTGCAGGTGTATTTTGTGCAATACATTATTCTTTTTATATAGAAGGTATTTTAAGTGATGCTGGTTTTGACTGGTCTACTCAAACCTATAAAATCGTGGCATTTGCAGTTACCTTCCTTGGGGTAGTTTTAGCAATTGTTTTTATTGGTAAAATATTAACTAAATTAGCTGATATTACAGCATTAGGATTGATAAATAAAATTTTAGGTGCTGTTTTTGGGTCGTTAAAATGGGCGCTTATTCTAAGTGTTTTATTATTGTTTTTTGATAAGTTTAATAAAACGATTCCTTTTGTCGAAAAAGAAATGTTAGATGAATCTGTAATGTTTTATCCTATTAAATCAATTATACCCACACTTATACCATCAATAATGGATGAAGATAATCCGTCTTTAAACTTTATTAAAGGTGAAAAAAAGGGATAAAAAAAGCTGAGAATTAATCTCAGCTTATAAATCATTTTGTTGTTTTTCTTAACTACAACATTGTAACCTTACCTGTTTGCAGCGAGTATACACCCCCAACAATTTTAATTGAATCAGAGCTTTCTAAATCGGCTAAAATTTCACTTTTTTCTCTAATTCTATCAATAGTTAAAAGTACATTATTCTCTACTGTCTTAGCTACAAATTTTGGGTTTGCAGAGGTAGTATCACCTTCTATTTCTTTGGCTGATTTTTTTACAGCTGGCATAATATTAGAAAGCAAATGAGTTATGTTTCCCAATTTAACATCGTCACATGCAGCCTTTACAGCACCACAACTTTCATGGCCTAATACCAGCACTAATTTACTGCCAGCAACTGCACAAGAATATTCTAAACTACCTAAAATGTCTTCATTTTCAAAATTACCAGCAACTCTAGCAACAAAAACATCGCCAATAGCTTGATCAAAAACCTGCTCTACAGGAACTCTAGAGTCTATACATGAAAGTACAACTGCTTTTGGGTATTGACCTGTTGTTGTTTGTTGCATCAAATCTAAATGAGAAACCTCATCTAATTGGTTATTTATAAAACGTTCATTACCTGATAATAAATCAGATAAAACATTATCAGGAGTTAAATTGTCTTGTACTTGTTTATTTATGGCTGTATTTCTCATTTTATTTATGGTATTAAATTGTATACTATTTTAACTATTCTCTGACTTTGGTCTCAAAGTAAAAAACTCAATATAACTCGATGGGTTTTCTACAGTACCTTTTTGAGAAATAAGTTTTATATCTATTTTTCTTTCCTTAGCTTTATATGCAAAATCTTCGAGTATTTCAATAATATCATTGTCTAAATATCTCGTTTTTCTTACATCAAATTCTAAATAGGTGTCTTCTGGCAAATTATCTAACTCTTTTAAAATAGCCCCTTTATTAAAAAATGTAACTTCTTCTGCAAGAGTCATTTTAACACTATTTTTCCCATTACTTTTATCTTCTATATGCAAAAAGTGGGAATTTTGGAAGCTTTTTAAAAGGATAATAATAATACCTACTGCAAGACCAAGGCCAATACCTAATAAAAGATCTCCAGTTATCACCATTGGTAAAACTGTTGCCATAAATGGTAACCATTGTTTCCAACCTAATTTAAACATATTTTTAAACGTAGATGGTTTTGCTAATTTAAATCCAACAATAAATAAAACCGCCGCTAAAACTGCTAATGGAATCTTGTTTAAAAGTGTTGGAATTAAAATCACAGAAATTAATAAGAAAAACCCATGTATAATTGCAGACATTTTTGTTCTCGCTCCAGATTGAATATTTGCAGAACTTCTCACGATTACTTGAGTAATTGGTAATCCTCCTATTAATCCAGAAATTATATTTCCTGTTCCTTGGGCGAATAGTTCTCTATTAGTTGGAGTAACGTTTTTGTGAGGATCAAGTTTATCGGTCGCTTCAACACATAATAAAGTTTCTAAAGATGCTACTAGGGCAATAGTAAAACCTGTGATCCAAACTTCAACATTACCAATAACATTAAAATTAGGAAAACTAAACTGACCTTTAAAACTATCAATACTATCGGGTACTGGTACAGATACAAGTTGACTTTCTATTAACCCCATTGATCCATCTTTAGTAAAAAGGTAATACACAATCCCTATCACTACAGCTACTAATGGGCCTTGTATTAATTGAAATATTTTCCCTTTTTTAGAAAGTATATTAGACCATAAAAGTAATATTCCTAAGGCTATTAAACCAATCATTGTAGCTCCCATACTTATGTTTCCACTTAGTAAAGAATTGATGTCATTCAATAATCCAGATAATAGATTATTCCATTCTACTTGTAAAAATTCAATGTCTCCTGTAACATTTTTATCCATTCCAAAAAAGAATCGAATCTGTTTTAGAATAATGATAATACCAATTCCAGTTAACATTCCTTTTATTACTGAAGATGGAAAAAAATAACCAATAATACCTAATCTTAAAAGACCAAATATCAATTGTATAACTCCCCCTATAACAACAGCAACTAAAAAATTTTCATAGCCTAAAGAGGTTATTGATACTAAAACAATAGCAGCCAAACCAGCAGCGGGACCACTTACACCTATATTGGAACCAGATAAAGCTCCCACTACAATACCTCCAATAATCCCTGCAATTAGACCAGAAAATAAGGGTGCTCCACTTGCTAATGCAATACCTAAACATAAAGGTAGTGCCACAAAAAAGACTACAACACTTGCAGGTAAATCGTTTTTTAAATATTTAAACATTTATATAATAATTTGTATCTAAACTTCTGTTTAGATGGATTGATTGATAAAAAATTTTAATAATGTACTTTTCGAAGTATTACGATAATACTTTGGGTGGTGGAGTATTTACTTCTAAATATTTAGAAGAATATCTATGACAAGAAAAGATTGATCTATCTTTTTTTTCATATTTATTTTCAGCCTGTGCATTCTTATTTTCTGATGCATCTATTTTTATTTCAAAATCTTTATTAGCTTCTTCTTTATTTTCTTCTTCTTCATTTAAGTCAAAATAAATGGTAATTTCTTTACTATCGCCAATTAAAGATGCAATAGTTGGAATTACCAAATAACCCAGAAGGATAAAAGTGAAAAAAGTTACGATATGTGATTTCAAAAAAATAATTTTAATATAATGCAATATAAAAATAAAAAAATGACTGTTAGGTTAAATCAACAGAAATTAGTTTAATTCTTTAACCTCTGTTCCTATTATCCAACCTTGTTTTCCATCTGCGATTTTAATTTTCTTCCATTTATCTATCGTATCTAAGACCATAACTTTTGTGCCTTCATGTAAGGTAAATAAATCTTCAGAATTTAAGGTGGGTGCATTCATAACCGATGTTTCTTCTGCAAATACAATCGCTTCTTTATATTTTGAGGAATTAGAAAACTGTTGGTATGTAATTGCTAGTGTTATAAACAGCAAAAAAAAGCTAAACATGCTGGATACAAAGAAAAATCTTTTTGTTCCTGAATTATATGTAAAATAAAAGAATACAAAAAATAGGCTCCCTAAAAAAGTAAAAACAACTGTACAAATTGCCCATTCATTATACGATAAACTCTTTAAATAGTTCGAATCAATTTTCTGAAAAAATGTTTGTGGTAATTCTTCTATACTGTCTAAAGCCAAGCGCTTAGCAAATACTAAATTGTTTTTTACATCTTCATTATTAGGATCTATTTGCAATGCTTTTTCGTAGTAAAAAATAGCAGGGCCAACTTGATTTAGTTTGTAATGTGCATTTCCTAAATTATAGAATAAAGCCGAAGAAGTAAAATTTAAACGCTCTACGTCTTCATAAAGATCAATTGCTTTTTCATAGTTTTCTTTTTGATACAGCTCATTAGCTGAATCAAATAATTTTTGTACATCTTGTGCATAAAAAGTAGTTCCAACTAGCAGTAATAAAAATAAATATTTCTTCATCTTACAACTGTTTATCTAATGCTATGATTATTTGTTTTGCTTTTTCATACTCTTGCTTCATTTCTGTATCTGTAACAGGGGTATACCTGGCAAAATCAGAAGCTTTTAACACCTCTATAAATTGGTTTATCGTGGTATTATTTATAGCTCTTTTTTCTAGTATTTGGGTAATATTTTCTTTACTAATGTCTGCAGTTTCTACCCCTAATTTTGCTTTTAAATAATTGTGTAATGCGCGTTCTAAAGCTTCATAAAAAGCTTCTTTTTTACCCAATTGTTTTTGGGCTTCAGATAGGTATTTCTTAGCTAATTTTTCTGCTTTTCTTAAACGTAACCCAACAACATCTAACTTTCTTTTCTCATTATTTTTACCTATGAGAATAGCAATTGGAATGAGTAATAATGAGCTAATAATTAAAATGTAAAATAAATAAGATCTATAAAAATCACTACTTTTTTTAGGTGCTAAAATTGTTTTTGTCTGTATGTATCTAAAGTTTTTCCCAGAAGATACAATAGGTTGTTTTTTTTGAGTGTCTTCTTCCAAAGAAGTTACCAATTCTTTACCTTCTAAAACATCTACAAATAAATTGTCTGTACCAATAGTCGTATAATTTTTTGTCTTTGGATTAAAATATGAAAAAGATATTTCTGGAATTTTATATTTTCCTTTGTACTGAGGTACTACTGTGTAAGTGTCTGAAAAAGAACCCGATAATCCATTACTTGTTACCCTAACTGTTTCTTTTCTTTCAGGCTGATAGGTTTCCAGTTCTTTTGGTGTTTGTAAAGTTGGTAACTCAAATAATTTTAAATTTCCCTTACCATTTACAGCTACTTTTAGTTGGGCAGATTCATTGGCTTTTAAAATATCTTTGCTTAAGCTTACGTCGAAATTAAACTGTCCAACAGCGCCCGTAAAATTCTCTGGCTTTCCCTCTAATGGCAGACTTTTTGGCTGAACTACTTTTTTAACTGACGAAAAACCTTTCTTAATATTTTTTGTAATTACATTACCAAAAAAATCTGCTCTACCTGTAGGTACCCCTATTACAATATCCATTTTCATTGGATCTATAGTTAACTTACCAGTTCTAGTGGGTATTAAAAGTGCTTTTTGAAGTACAATATACCTGTAATTTTCACCATTGTATTTTCCCGTTTTTACTGGAAAACCATTTATTTTTATTTCTTGATTCCAAAAACCATTGTATTGTGGTGCTTCTGTTACAGAAGTGTCATAAACACTTATGTTTTCACTTACATACAATCTATATTCTACATAAACACCCTCTCCTACATAAGGTCTAGACTTAGATATTTCTGCAACTAAATGAATGTTTTGCTCAGCAATATAGTCTGGATCATTGGGGTTCTTTGGAGTAGCAATAGGTGCTGTTACAATAATTTTCATCATTTTAGAATCTATTGTACCACCGTTAATATTAATGCTAGCTGGTTTAATAATAATCTCTCCTTGTTTTTTTGGTTTTAAAATATAAGAATACGATTGTGAAAAACTCACCTTTCCATTAATCCAAGATTGGCTTACGGATTGGCTTGGTCCTTGAACAATTTGAAAACCGTTAAAGTCTGGGGCTTTAAAATTATCTGCACCTTGTTTGTTAATTGAATATTCAATACGTAATCGCTGATTTAAGCCTAGTTTGTTTTTACTTACAGCAACCGTTAGTGCTGCTTTTTGAGAAAAAACAGAAAATGCGCATAGGCTTATAAATAATGATATGTAAAGTTTCAACTTCATTGTATTTCTATAGAACTAGTTTACCAGTCTTTCTCTTGTTTTGTTTTTTTCCCTTTTGCTTTTTTGGCATTCATTTTCTTTTGGGTCTTTTTTTCCTCGTTATTTAAACTTTCTAGCAATTGTTTAATTTGCTGAGGAGACATCTTTCCTTGCTGAGGTTTAGGCTTTTGCTTTTGATCTTTTTTATCGTCTTTTTTAGGTTTTTGCTGCTTGTCTTTTTCTTGATCCCCATCTCCATCTTTGTCCTTTTTTTTATCTTTATCGTCTCCGTCTTTCTGATCCTTTTTTTTATCTTTTTGATTGTCTTTGTCTTGATCTTTCTGATCCTTTTTGTCTTTATTATCTTTATTTTTATCGTCTTTATTTTGTTGATTTTCTTTGTCTAATAATTTTTGAGCAACGGCTAAATTGTAACGCGTTTCATCATCTGATGGATTGTTTCTTAATGCGTTTTTATAAGCATCTACAGCTCCTTGATAGTTTTTTGTTTCCATATGAGCATTCCCTATATTATGATAGGCTTGTGCTTTTGTAAACTTATCTTCAGCAGTTTTTGCAGTCAGTTCGTATTGAGGTAAAGCCTCTTTGTAATTTTTATTTTGATATAAGGCATTTCCTAAATTATAACTTGCTTTATCATAATATGAACTATTACTTAGCGCTTTTTTATACGCTACAGAGGCATCAGTAAATTGTTTATTTTTATACAATTCATTGCCTTGCCTAACCATACTTCTAGCTTTGCGTTGTAAAGCTGTTGAATCTTTTTGAGCTATCGTTTCTTTTATCGAAAACAGCATCAAAAAGAGAATTCCTAATTTTAAATATGTTTTCATTTTATTTGTTTTGTGAACGTTCTTCATTAAATAAATCAATCTTTTTTAACCATTTTGTTTTTTTATCAAACAAGAAAATATCAAGTAGTAAAAATAAAAACCCTATTCCTAGAAACCATTGAAATTGATCTTTATAATCTGAAAACTGTTTCGTTTCAAACTCATTTTTTTGTGCATTTGCAATAATGTCGGAAATTATAGCAACAGGTTTTTCTGTAATATTTCCTTTTACATATTTTCCTCCTCCTGCATCAGAAATTCCTTCTAAAACATCTGGGTTTAACTTAGTAATAACCGTTTCACCTTTATTGTCTTTTTTATAGCCAATCATAGCACCATTTAAACGCATAGGAATTGGGCCTCCTTTTTCTGTACCAACACCAATAGTATAGATTTTTACCCCATCATTAGATAGGTTTTGTGCTACTTGCTTGGTTTCTTCTTGATGGTCTTCTCCATCTGAAATAATGACTAAAAATCTGTTTGTTTGCTCGTCGTTATTATAGTACGTTTTTGCCAACTCTAAGGCTTCGTTTATAGCTGTTCCTTGGCTAGACACCATATCTGGATTTGCATTTTGTAAAAACATGTTTGCAGCAGCATGATCTGTTGTTATCGGTAAAAGTGGGTACGAATTACCAGCATAAATAATAACACCAACCCTATCTGAACCTAATTTATCTATAATTTTAGAAATAATTTGTTTGGCTTTTTCTAATCGATTTGGCGCTATATCTTCTGCCAACATACTTTTAGATACGTCTAAAGCAAAAACAACATCTACTCCTTCTCTTTTTACTGTTTTTAATTTGGATCCCATTTTAGGATTTACCAAAGACAGTATTAAAAATGAAAATCCAAGAAGTAATACTACTAATTTTAAGGTTGATTTAAACACAGAAATATTTGGCGCTATTTTCTGAAGTAGTTCTGGATTTGAGAATTTACTTTGTGTCCTTTTTTTCCACCACAAAACCAACAAATAAATCACAATCATTACTGGTATGATTGCTAATCCGTAAAAATAAATTGGTTCTTCTAATTTATACATTTAAATAAAACTCTTAAATAATGTGTTTCTCAATGAAAACTCTAACAACAATAAACCTAGTGCTAGAAATACTAAATCTCTATACATTTCTTGATAGTTGTAGTACTTAAACTCTTCTATCTTTGTTTTTTCTAAAGCATCTATCTCGTCATAAATCTCTTTTAAAGTGGTATTGTCTGTAGCTCTAAAATATTTTCCTTGTGTTGCTTCTGCAATTTCTTTTAATAAATCTTCATCTATTTCTACTTGTTGCTTTCTAAAATTAAGCATACCTGTTCTTGGGTCTTTGCTCCATGGAAAATCTGCCATTCCATTTGTACCAATTCCAATTGTATATACTTTAATTCCTAATTCTTTAGCAAGTTCTGTTGCTGTTCTTGGGTCTATATTTCCGGAATTATTTACCCCATCTGTTAATAAAATAATGACTTTACTTTTTGCTTTGCTATCTTTTAGTCTATTAACCCCAGAGCCTAAACCCATCCCGATTGCAGTACCCCCTTCTAATTGACCCCATTGCAAACGGTTTATGGTTCTTTTTACAATACTTTTATCACTAGTAATTGGAGTTTGTGTGAAGCTTTCACCAGCATAAACAACAATCCCTATTCTATCATTTGGTCTTCTATCTACAAATGCTACAGCTACTTTCTTTAGTGCCTCTAACCTATTTGGCTTTAAATCTCTGGCCAACATACTTGCAGAGACATCTATCGCCATTACAATATCTATACCTTTATTCGTCTTTGTTCTTTTGCTAACAGAAACATTTCTTGGCCTTGCCAAAGCTACAATTATAGCTGATAAAGCAAAAAGTCTAAACACATAAAGAAGTGGTTTTAACTTTGGCAAAAAAGAGTTTTGTTTTTTAAACCCTTTTGCGCTTGGAACTTTAAGAGTTGCAGCCTCTTTTTTTCGAGTAAAAAAATACCAAATTGCTAAAATTGGAATGCATAATAGCAACCAAAAAAATTCTGGATTTAAAAATTCAAAATTACTCCAATTCATCATNGTTCTTNCTAATTTTTGGTTTTAAATCACTAACAATAGCTGCTGCATCTTTTCTATCTTCTTCAATTTCTAATGCCAAAGGTTTTGATTTAGCAAATTTTACTAAATCTGCTTCTTGAAGTAATTCTTTTAGTTTGAGGAGAGTTTCTTTTGATGTTGTAATTGTGTTTGCTTTATAAAAGTCATTTAAAGTTTCTAAGATTTCATCTGAAGTTTTCTCTAATGCAGGTACATGTAATTCACGCTCTATATAACCACGGACAATTTCTGTTAACTCACTATAATACACTTTTGTCTTATTATTTTGCCATAATAGTTTTTCATCAAGTGCATTTAATTTATACATGGCCTCTTCATAAGGGGGTAAAGCACGATAAGTTTCCTCTTCTTCTTCTACTTTTCTTTTCCTGATAACAAACCAATAAATCCAAAATCCAATAATGAATAATGCAGCAATAAGTAAATAAATATAAACCTTAAAGTCATCAAATACATAAGGCTCTTTTTTTATGGTTTTTATTGGATACTTTTTTACCTGAGTAGTATCTACTGCAACTGTGGCTACATTAACAAGTAAAGAATCTGTTAAATACGCTTGGTTTTTAATAAACACCTGTTGTTGGGGTATATAATAGGCACCACTATCAAAACCTGTTAAGATATAACGCTGTATTAAACGGTTGTTTATTGTATCTATTTTTGAAGAATCTATTACTTCTAACCCTTGTAACTCTAACTTTGGTAAAATAACATTCTCTGTTTCATTAACCANAATTTTATACTTAAACTGCTCGCCGATTCTTATAGACGAAGTTTCTATACTGGTACTCACCATAGAGGTTTGTGAAAAACCAACTACAGTTAAAAATAAAAATATGTATAAGATGTGCTTCTTCATTGCTCGAATTACCTTCCTTTATGTTTAAAATATCCTAATAACTTTTTTACATAACTTTCATCAACTCTTGTGTTTATGGTACCTGCACCACTTCTTTGAAACGTATTGGTATAATAATCTAGTAATTGTAACGCATTTGTTTTGTAGTTGTCTCTAACCTTTTTAGAAGACGTGTTTATATNCTGAAGACTTCCTGTCTCTGCATCTAAAATAGGCACCATACCTAGATTCGGAATTTCTTCATCGTGCTTATCATAAACTCTTACCCCTGTTAAATCGTGTTTTTTTGCAGCAATCTTTGCTGTTTTTTCGTAATCATCATCCATAAAGTCTGATAGCATAAAAACAATAGCTCTCTTTTTTAAAACGCTTGATAAAAATTTTAAAGCCGCTGAAATATTTGTTTTTTTACTTGTTGGCTTAAATTCTATTAATTCTCTTATGATTCTTAGCACATGGCTTTTTCCTTTTTTAGGAGGAATATAAAGCTCTATCTCATCAGAAAATAATACCAATCCAACTTTATCATTATTTTGTGTAGCAGAGAAAGCAAGCGTAGCAGCAATTTCTGTAATTGTATCTTTTTTGAATTGAGTGGTAGTTCCAAAAAAAGCTGAGCCAGAAACATCTACCATTAATAACATGGTTAATTCACGTTCTTCTTCAAAAACCTTAACATATGGTTCGTTATAACGTGCAGTAACATTCCAATCTATGGTTCTAATATCGTCTCCAAACTGGTACTGTCTTACTTCGGAAAAAGTCATACCTCGCCCTTTAAATGAGGAGTGGTATTCACCTCCAAAAATATCATTAGACAAGCGTTTTGTCTTAATTTCTATTTTACGAACTTTTTTAAGTATTTCTTTTGTATCCATTGTAGTAAGCTATTGGCTTTTGCTAAACGCTAAGAGCTAATTCTAAGGTACCTCTACTTCATTTATAATTTGGTTAATGATTTCTTCTGAAGTTACATTTTCGGCTTCAGCTTCATAGGTGATTCCGATTCTATGTCTTAAAACATCTCCAACAACAGCTCTAACATCCTCTGGAATTACATATCCTCTTCGTTTAATAAATGCATAACATTTTGCAGCTTTTGCCAAATTGATACTCCCTCTAGGAGAAGNACCAAAGCTAATTAGGTCTTTTAAATTCGCTAAATTGTATTTTTCAGGATAACGTGTAGCAAAAATAATATCTAAAATATATTTCTCTATTTTCTCATCCATATACACCTCATTAACAACCGTTCTCGCTTTGTTAATTTGGTCAATAGAAATAACCGGATTAACTGTAGCAAAGCCTCCAGTTAAATTCTGACGCATAATAATTTGCTCGTCTTGTATTTTTGGATAGTCTATAACCACTTTTAACATAAATCTATCTACTTGTGCTTCTGGAAGTGGGTATGTACCTTCTTGCTCTACTGGGTTTTGAGTTGCCATAACTAAAAAAGGCTCATCCAATTTAAACGTTGTGTCTCCAATTGTTATTTGGCGTTCTTGCATTGCCTCTAAAAGCGCAGATTGCACTTTTGCGGGTGCTCTATTAATTTCATCTGCTAAAACAAAGTTGGCAAAAATTGGTCCTTTTTTAATTTCAAAACTATTTTTTTGCATGTTGTAGATCATTGTACCTACTACATCTGCGGGAAGTAAGTCTGGTGTAAACTGCACCCTACTAAAAGATCCTTGTACTGCTTTAGACAAGGTATTAATTGCCAATGTTTTTGCTAAACCTGGCACCCCTTCTAATAAGATGTGGCCATTGCCCAGCAAACCAATTAACAAACTTTCTATCATTTGTTTTTGTCCTACTATTACTTTGTTCATTTCTAAAGTAAGTAGGTCTATGAAAGCACTTTCTCTTTCTATTTTTTCGTTAATTGCTCTAACATCTACGTCCATTGTAAATTATGAATTGATTACTAATTTTTTTAAGAAAAACAAAGCTACAATTTTAACAAAATTATTCTGTTAAAACAAGGTTAAAGATTTTTACTATTTTATTAGTAATGGCAAGGCTTTTAGTTAAATTTTTCTAAACTAAAATCGACGTTATCAAACGCTCCAAATGTAAAATATTGTATCCAATCTCCAAGATTATAATAAGTACTGTTTTCTTGAAGTCTTATTTCTAAAGGCAAATGTCTGTGTCCAAAAATGAAGTAATCAAAATGACTTTGAGAAAGTTTTCTTCTACAATATTGTGCCAACCACTCTTCTTCTTCACCAAGAAAATTAGCATCTTCATCTCCTGAAATCATTTTATTTTTGATAGACATGTACTGCCCTAAACGAACTCCTAAATCCGGATGAAGCCATTGAAATAAAAATTTGAACACCGAAAAAGTAAAAACTTTTTTCATGTATTTATATCCTTTATCTCCTGGGCCTAAACCATCACCATGACCAATTAAAAATTTTTTATTGTTTATTACAAACTCTTGTGGTTTATGAAATACAGTAATATTTAATTCGTTTTTAAAGTAATCTTTCATCCATAAATCATGGTTTCCTACAAAGAAGTAAATAGGAATACCAGCATCAGAAATTTCTGCCAATTTACCAAGGGTTCTAACAAATCCTTTCGGAACAACTGTTTTGTACTCAAACCAAAAATCAAATAAATCTCCTAATAAAAAAATAGCGGTTGCGTTGTCTTTAATGCTATCTAGCCAAGCCACAAACTTTTTTTCTCTTGGTAAACTTTGTTGTTGTGTGGGTGCTCCTAAATGCTGATCAGAAGCAAAATAAACTTTTTTAGTATTTGGTGTTGTAATAGAAATCATTCCTACAAAGAAACACTATTCCTTTTTACTTTCCAACTCTAAAACCTTTTGTAGCATTTTATCTTTTTGATGCATAATTCTGTAAAACCCAACATCGCCAAAAAGTAGATTAGCTATGGAAGCTTTTAAATAATGTTTTATGGTTTGCGCTGTTCTAAATGATGGAGTAACCTTATCTTTTATTGAGGCCAAATAATCTTCATAGACTTTATTGTTTGTGTCAAAGTTTTTTACAAAACTATCAATATTCCAATCCTTTAGCTCCTTTCTGTTTTCATCTACATAATCAAAGGCATAATTATTAATGGTATTAAAATAAAAATTGGTCATTCTAGAGGTAGTATCAATTGCAACAAATACATCGGGTATTATACCACCACCACCATAAACTAGTTTTCCTTTGGGTGTTTTGTATTGTAATGAATCTACTAGCTTAATACTGTCTTTACTAAGCAACTCTCCACTTAATATTCTTTGTTGATAATCTCTAAAATAGCTTTGTTTTTTATTGCCTGAATATGGTTTTTGGATAGATCTTCCTGTGGGTGTAAAGTACCTTGCTGTAGTTAAACGAACGGCAGATCCATCTCCAAGATCCATTTCTATTTGTACCAATCCCTTTCCAAAAGAACGCCTTCCTATAATTGTTCCTTTGTCATTATCCTGTAATGCTCCCGCCACAATTTCTGAAGCAGAAGCTGAATTCTCATCTATTAAAACATACAAATCTCCATTTTCAAATGAACCCATGCTAGTTGCATAAAAGTTTTCTATATGATCTTTATTGTCTTTGGTAAACACAATACGTTTACCATCTTCTAATAATTCGTCAATAATTCTATTGGCTATTTCTATAAAACCACCACCATTGCCTCTTAAATCTAAAACAAGTGCTGTAATATTATTTTTTTTAAGTGTAGTTAATGAATTTTTAAATTCTAAATATGTGTTTCTTGCAAAACGATCTAATTTAATATAACCAATAGAATCATTTAACATATATGCCAAATCTACACTTTTAATGTTTACATTACCTCTTGTAATATTTACATTAAAAAGAGAATCATTGCTCTTTCTATACACTTGTACATCTAATTTTGTATTTGCTTTTCCTTTTAAATACTTTGGCACTAGACCATCAGGTATTTTTTTGCCATAAAGTGTATCATTATTTGCTATTAAAATACGATCACCTGCCTTTATACCAGCTTTTATACTTGGCCCGCCTTTAATAGGTTGAATAACGGTAATTGAATCTCTAATCATTCGAAACTGAACCCCTATCCCTACAAAATTACCTTGCATGCTTTCGGTTACAGCTTGTAAATTTTCTTTTGGAATATAAACAGAGTGTGGATCTAGCTTACCAAGCATTTGGGTAATCGCAGCATCTAATAGAGCATCTGTATCTACTTTATCTACATAATCATCTTTAATAAAGTTTATAAGTCTTTTTATTTTCTTTTCTTGGCTATTGACTTTAGAAAAAGTAAATACCTGACTTATATTTCCAGTAAAAAAAACTCCTATAAAAATTCCAAGAACCAAAGAAATAGCAAAATACAGTGGTAAATTATTTCTATTCATAGGGTAGATATGTTAATGAAACACCTGCTTTTTTTAAAAAATCTAATCCAGAAGGGTCTTTATACGCATTTGCATAGACCACTCTTTTAATTCCTGCTTGATGAATTAATTTACTACACTGCGTACAAGGAGATAACGTAATGTATAATGTTGCTTCTTTAGCGGATTGCGTAGAAGAAGCAACCTTTAAAATAGCATTTGCTTCTGCATGTAAAACTTCCCATTTTGTAGCCCCNCTTTCATCTTCACAGCAGTTGTCAAAACCAGTAGGTGTACCATTAAACCCATCTGAAATAATCATTCTATCTTTCACAATCAAAGCGCCAACTTGTTTACGTTTACAATGAGAAAGTTTACCCCATTCTAAAGCCATTTTCAAATAAGCTTTATCGTATTTTAGTTGTTTTTNTTCTGTCATCGTACGAAAATAATGAGATTTATAGAAATTGAACGTTAATTCTATTACAAAATTTATTTACCAAAAAATACGTTCTAGCATCATTTGTATTGCAAAACCAATTACAATAGAAGAAGTGACTAAAACCCAATCTCTTTTTGAAGTTTTTAAAAAATTCTGAAGAATAAAACCTATAATTAAAATAGACAGTACAATTATAATTTGAGCACCTTCTATACCTAAAGCAAATTCTAGCAAGGGTAAAAATTTATTTTGTTCTTGTCCAATCATCATTTTAAAATAATTAGAAAAACCTAAACCGTGAATAAACCCAAAGAAGAAAGCAAAAAATAAATTTAATCTGTTACTTTTTGTACTTGTTTTTTTTGTGGTAATAACGTTAACAAACCCTGTAATAAAAATGGTTAATGGTATTAAGAACTCAATGATGTATATTGGAAATTCCAAAACTTTATACGCTGCTAAAGCTAAAGTAATAGAATGGCCAAGTGTGAATAAGGTAACTAACCACAACACCTTAGTCCATTCTTTCATAGAAAAAACAACAGCTAAAACAATTAAAAATAAAATATGATCGTAAGCAGCTAAATCTAAAACATGGGTAAATCCCATTTTAAAATATAAAATTAAGTCTTCCATAATATTGTGTTAATATTTCAAAGATACAGAAATCAAAAAAATGATAGCTTCCTTTTTAATAGATTCCAAAAGTTATTGTAATTTAATAGTGTTACTATTTTTAACTAAAAAAGCCGTAACAATTAATTGTTACGGCTTATGTACTGAAGATGGGA
>JGI26082J51739_10000021_pt1 | contig 80270 bp, 81 predicted proteins | sample SaaInl5LU_22_DNA_FD_51739 | JGI IMG/M metagenome (IMG submission 51739)
ACATTAATACCTGATTTGTGGAAATTCCTGAAACCATCGGAATGAGGTTCAAGTACTGCAAAAGATTCTGCATCTGTTTGTTCTTCAGACGCATCACCTCTTCCAGGAGTAAATGGAACTTTTTTTCCTGTAGCAATTTCAATACCAACATTACCAGCCAATACAATAACATCTGCAACTGAAGCCCCAGTATCTGATGAAATAGCTTCATAGATACCTAATACTTTATTTAGTTGTTCTGGTTTATTAGCTTCCCAGTCTTTCTGTGGTGCCAATCTAATTCTAGAACCATTAGCCCCACCTCTCATATCTGAGTGTCTATATGTTGAAGCACTAGCCCAGGCTGTTTCAACCATTTCTTGAATAGTTAAGCCGCTATTTTTAATCGCTTCTGATACAGAATCGATATCATAATCAGTACTGCCAGCTGGAACTGGATCCATCCATATTCTTTCTTCACTAGGAACCTCAGGTCCAACATATCTTGTTTTAGGACCCATATCTCTATGAAGAAGTTTAAACCATGCTTCAGCAAAAGCATCTGCAAATTCTTCAGGATTCTCATGAAAATGTTTTGATATCTTTTTGTATTCGGGGTCTTCACGAAGAGCTATATCCGCAGTAGTCATCATTGTTGGCACTTTGATAGATGAATCTTCTGCATCAGGTGCTAAATCTTCATCTTTGGGGTTAATTGCATGCCAAACTTTTGCTCCTGCTGGAGTGTCAACAAGCTCCCATTCATACCCAAATAATAAATCAAAATATCCATTATCCCATTGAGTAGGATTTGCAGTCCATGCTCCCTCAAATCCACTGGTAATAGTATCTCTTCCTTTTCCTGAAGCATATGAACTCATCCACCCTAAGCCCATTTCTTCTAAAGCAGCACCTTCAGGCTCGACTCCAACATTGGTGTCAGGTCCAGCACCATGCCCTTTACCGAAAGTATGTCCACCTGCAACCAAAGCTACAGTCTCATAATCATTCATTGCCATTCTTCCAAAAGTAGTACGAATATCATGCGCACTAGCTAAAGGATCAGGATTTCCGTCTGGTCCCTGAGGATTAACATAAATTAAACCCATTTGAACTGCACCAAGTGGCATATCCAAAGATTCTCGTACATCATTATTTTCATAACGTTCGTTTTCAAGCCATTCTTTTTCTAAGCCCCAATGAATATCTTCTTCAGGAGCCCATATATCTGGACGCCCACCACTGAAACCAAAAGTTTTTCCACCCATGGATTCAATTGCAACATTACCAGCTAGAATTAATAAATCAGCCCAACTAATTTGTTTTCCATATTTTTGCTTGATTGGCCATAACAACCTTCTAGCTTTATCAAGGTTTCCATTGTCCGGCCAACTATTTAAAGGAGCAAATCTTTGAGCTCCAGTTCCACCACCACCTCGACCATCTGTACTTCTATATGTACCAGCTGCATGCCAGGTCATTCTAATAAAGAAAGGTCCATAATGACCATAATCTGCAGGCCACCAATCTTGTGAATCTGTCATTAAATCATTTAAATCTTTTTTTAATGCCTCATAGTCAATTTTTGCAAATTCTTCTTTATAATCAAAACTATCTTCCATAGGGTTTGATTTTCCATCATGCTGATGAAGAATATTAAGATTTAAATTATTTGGCCACCAATCACGAACAGATGTGCTACTTTCACTACTATTAGTAGTTGCAGCCCCATGCATAACTGGACATTTACCTTGTGTTTCGTTACTCATTTTTCCTCCAAAGAATTGTGCTTAAATTTGAGTTACTAATACTTTAACTAATTTTTATATATTGATAAATATACTATTAATATACTTTATGTTCGAATAAAATGAACATAAATGTTCTCCATCAAACAATTAAATTATGCGCTTGCAGTTGCCAAGAGACTGCACTTTAAAAAAGCAGCCGATGATTGTTTTGTATCTCCTTCAACTCTAAGTAATGCGATTGCAGAACTGGAAAATCAAATAGGTTTTCAAATTTTTGAAAGAACAAATAAGAAAGTCATAGTCACCAAGCTTGGCTTAGAGCTACTTAAAAAAGTTGAAACAATTCAATTTCATATCGAAGATATAAAAAATCTTGGTGAAAAACAAAAAGCTCCACTAAGCTCTCCGTTAACTATTGGAATTATTCCAACTATAGGTCCATATTTGCTTCCTCTAGTTCTACCAAAATTAAAAAAATATTATCCAAATCTAAAATTGAAAATTTTAGAGAGCAAATCTAGCTCATTAGTACAAAGGGTTAATGATGGTGATCTGGATATGGCTATTCTTGCTCTTCCATATAATTTAAGAGGGTTATTATCTTTTAAATTTTGGGAAGAAAACTTTTANTACATAAGTCACAAAAATAATAAATATAAGAAATCTTTAAAAGCTAAAGATATAAATTTTTCAGAATTAATGTTACTTGATGATGGGCATTGTTTAAAAAATCATGTACTGGCGGCATGTAAGATTAATGATAATCAGCAATTTTCGATGGAAGCATCCAGTCTAGCTACATTGATTCAATTAGTTGCTAATAATATGGGTTCAACCCTTGTGCCTCATATGTCAGTTAAGCATCTGATTAATACTAATTCAAAGATTAAAAAAGCTATCTTAAATGAACCAGGCCCTCATAGAGAGCTAGCTATAATAGTGAGACAAACTTACACCGACATAGAAAATGTAATATTTTTGAAAGATATATTTAAAGATGAGCTAAAAAGATATTCAAAAAGTATTTTTTAAAGAAATGGTGGAGCTACGCGGGATCGAACCGCGGACCCCCTGCTTGCAAAGCAGGTGCTCTCCCAGCTGAGCTATAGCCCCATTTTTAGAATGAGTATTGTACTTGAAATCTTTTAAATTTGTATAGTTATTAAAATAAAACACTGGGTAAAAACTAGTCCTTGATATTGGTGATCTAACTTAACTCTAAGTAATATTTAAAACTTATATGAAAAACCAACTTTCATAGTTCTTGGCTTTTGTGATCTTGCTCCCTCAGATGGAGCTCTAGAAATAATATTAGCATCATCAAGAATATTTTCTACAATCACGTAGATGTCTATTGAATCATTTAACGATTTTTTTAAATTTGCATCTAAGATTGTATGGGCATCTATTTTATTATAAATTCCGCATGTTGCTACTGAACATGATGAGCCAATATCTATAAGTCTTAGATTGCCACTTAAGCCTGAATCATTTATAAATCCAGCAACTAGAGATAATGATNTATCAGGTATATAGGGCAGATCATCTCCAACAGCAACTAAACCAAAATAGTCACTATTTGAGCTATTCTTAAATACAGCATCAGTAGATGTGTAGCTTAATGCTATTGGGTAAGAGACTCCCTTACCCTCAAAGATCCATGAGCCACTTATCTCTATACCAGTAACATCAGCTTCGCCTCCAGAAAATATGGCTGACTCAGATGGATCACATGCAAGACCATTAACTTGAGTGCATTCGGCTGCTAGATTTGAATAATCACTAGCAAAATAGAAAACTTCAATATTAGAAGTATTTTTAGAATATCTAAAACCAATCTCAGTATTATCTGCTTCTTCAGGATCAGAGCCAAACATTGGAGTCATACCCTTATGAAAACCAGCAACTATAATAAGGTTATTGCTTATTTTATATTTGGCAGCAAGACTTGAGGTTGCGTGATCATTCTCAGCAAATGTATCACGAACAATTGTATTTCTTACAGCAGTGAGATTTGGCCCAGCACCTTCAGCCCACCTTCTATGTCGTTGATCATAATCTTCAGACCTATAACCTACCGTAATATCTAGCTTTCCAAAGTGCATAGTATCTTCTAGGTAATATGAGATTGCGCTTGATTCTCTTAGCCTATTATCACTTCCGCCAAGACCTTTATATCCATATAGTGCAGAAAGTGATCCATCTGCAGCTTGATCAGAATATTCGTAAGCTTGGATTCTGCTTTCTGAGTCTTCCATATCTCTATAGCCTATTGTTAAAGAATGATTATTGATATCGGCAGATACTGAAAATTGATAGCCTTCATTCGTATAATATCTATTGTTGTGCTTATATTCGATTTCAACAGCTAGTTCACCATCTAAAATTGCCTGAGCATTTGCACTGCCATTATTAGCATCACTAATTAATTCATTTACATCATCTCTTTCGCCATGCTCTGAATCATTATTAAAGTCACTCACTTTAAACCAGTCTCGATGATAATCGTTACTCCATGAAGTGAATACAATACCAAAATTATCAAAATCACCCACATATGTTAAAGACCTTTGCTCNCCATCATTNATCATCTTGTCATAGGCTGTAGCGCCATATCTCATTCTAGGATTTGCATTAAAACTTGCTTGGGATAGGCCGACATATGACTGATTAGATGTTTCATCTAAATCTAACATTTTAAATGTTAAAGAATGATTGCCGGATTGATATCTAGTCTTGATCATAAGGTCAGATTTATTAAAACCTGTGTCTTCATCTATGTTTGCAATCCTATCAAACCCATCACTTGAGTGCTCATGAACTTCAACAAGTGCACCCAATTTACCATTGGTACCTCCATAGTAAGTATGTGTTCTAGCCAAACCATTTTCTCCTAACTCTTGTATGAATTTTCCTGAATTGGTTTCAGGAATCGGAGTGCTAATTAAATTTATAGCTCCTCCTATGGTTTGAGGTCCTTGGGAAACTGCAGAAGGTCCTTTAAGAATTTCAACGGAATGAATTCTTCCAGTTGATGGAAAGTAATATGCTGCTGAAGATGTATATGGAGATGGTGCAACAAGAACTCCATCTTCCATGATTGTAATCTTGCCTGATCTTTCAATAGCAGTACCTCTAATAGATATATTAGGTCTTAGACCATAACCCTCTTCGGTTCTCATATACATTCCAGGAACAGCTGAAAGTATTTTTGCAATATCTGTNTCCATTGCCTTCTCTAAAGCTTCGTTATCAATAACAGCTCCTGATCCTGCAAGATCTTTCATATCTTTTTTTGTACCAATAATAGTTATTACCTCTACATCCATACTAGCTTCAACTTTTACATTAAAACTAATAATTATTGATGTTAGGACTAATATACTAACAAGAATTAAGGGTAATTTATCTTGATTAACTTTTTTATAAACTCTGTTCATTTTTTTTCNCAATAGTTCTTAAAAGCTACCAATTCTTCTATAGATTTTGATCATTCAAGACTAAATCACCAGAAAAAAGCATACTATTTTTAGAAGAATAATAGCCTGCAACATTCAAGAGATGTAAATGATAATGAGAATGATTCTCATTTGCAAGTAGAATTTATAAAAAAGTTATCTTTTTTTATAATGCTTTAAATATAAGGTTTTTATCTATTTAAATTACTTGTTTCCGCGAATCATAAAGTAAGTACTAAGAACAAATAAAAATAATTGCTCACTGGTAAGAAGTTTTATGGGCGGCCAAACAAACCAATCAGGATGTCCAAAGTAAAAAATATTAATCATTAATATAAATAGAGTAAGACCTGAAAGCCTGGTAATAAAATGCCCTGCTTGATTAGCAAATAATCCAATCAATCCTCCAAGAATAATGCCTATTCCACCAAATATTTCAATCAAAATAACCAATGAAACAATCAGCTCTGGAAATGGCATAAACATACTTTCAAACCATGTAACCATTCTGTGCTGTTCTTCCATCATGAATGGAGCTGGTAGTTTTTTATAACCATGAATAAAAAATGCGACTCCAAGAGCAATCCTAAAAAACCATGGTGCTAAGCTATAAAGAGGATTTGTTATTGAATCTAATCTGGTATTAATTTTTTTCATATTTTTTTTAATTTTCTAAAAGTATATCCTTGTCATTACAAAGAGCAAATCCATTAATTCCAATAAAACGATCTAACTCATCATGACCAATATCAATGTGCGCAAAAATCTGACCAGTTGCTGAGACCTTTTCNTCATTAACACACCCCATTCTAAATAACTTTGATCTGATATTTCCTAAAGAAGCTTCAAGCGAAATCCATCCTTTGTACATTCCGTTGAATAGTTCTATATTAATTAAATCTCTTAAATCATCTATGCCTATGTTCTTTTCTGCAGATATCCATGCCTCTTTTTTTTCTATNTCAAAATTAGGCTTTGGATTTAAAGCCTCTTTTAAATCACACTTATTATTTACTCTTATTTGAGGAATAGATTGTAAATTTAGATCTTCAAGGATCTTATTAACNTCAATCTCCTTTTGTCTNCAGTCAGAATCTGATATNTCTACAATATGAAGTAAAAGATCTGCTGATCTCAACTCATCAAGAGTTGCTTTAAAAGATTCTATTAATTGAGTTGGAAGTTGTGAGATAAAGCCAACGGTATCTGAAAATAATATTGGCCCTAGTTCTGGATCAATATTTTTTCTTGTAACAGAGTCTAAAGTTGCAAAAAGCTTGTCTTCAGCTTGTTGTTTACTATTAGTTAAAGAATTAAATAATGTAGTTTTGCCTGCATTAGTATATCCAACTAAGGCAACTAATTTATTTCTACTCTTCTTCCTTGAATAACTATTAAGTTGTTTNTGTTTATGCGCTTTATCAAGGCGAGCTTTTAATCGCTTAATTCGATGGCCTANTAGACGTCTATCAGTTTCTAGCTGGGTTTCACCTGGACCTCTTAGACCAATACCTCCTTTTTGTCTCTCTAAGTGGGTCCATCCTCTTATCAATCTTGTTGAGAGATGATTTAACTGAGCAAGCTCAACTTGNANTTTACCAATATGAGTTGTTGCCCGTGATGCAAAAATATCTAATATTAATTCAGTCTTATCTATAACTCTTACTTTAAGTTTTAGTTCAAGATTTCTTGCTTGTGAAGCTGATAGTTGATGATTAACAATTACAAGTTCTGCGCAAGAAGAGTCAACTAATAATTTAATTTCTTCTAATTTACCTTTATTAATAAAATGACTTATGGACGGTTTAGTTTGCTTGCTAATACTTTTTTCAACTATTTCAGCGCCAGCAGAATTTACTAACTCATTGAATTCTTTAAACATATTCTCTAGCTCATCTCCAGTTTTTAGAGAATCTATTTCTAAGAAGATAATTAGTGTTTTAGGTATTTGGATTTGNTCAACAATCATATGTATAAGATTATTGTAGAGATTTTATAAAAATTTGTTACTATTAAATTGATATCATTAAAAATTCTTTTTGGAGATTATTTATAGATAAAGGTGAAAGAGCAANAAAATCAGCAAATGCTAGCTCAAAGAGAAAAGCTGTAAGAGAAATTAAGAAAAAAAGACTTAATAAAATTTACAGAGAATTACGAAAAGCTCGAAAAAAATAAAGTAAAGCTTTGAACATAGTATTCGAATTATACTTTTAAAAGTAATGGGGATTTATATAACTTAAATATGATAGATAAAATATTAGAATCAATTGGTNAAAAAATAGACAAATACATTCCACTTATTATTGCGCTACTTACTTTATTTATAGCGACTTTAGTCTAGTTAAAATTTCTTTTTTTGACTTTCACATCTCCCAGAGGCTGTTATTTCAACTTTAGGATTTTTATTCTTGGTGCCATCTTTTTTATTAAGCCAAATATCTCCTGAGATTTGCCCTTTCCCTGTATACCAGTTAAAAGTATTTGAAATTCTATAGGCACCAATTTTATAATCTGTAAAAATTGGATGTGTTTCGTCTGTTTCCATTGAATGAATAACTGTAACGCCAGTATCAGATTTAGAAGCCGACCATTCAGCTTCAGGGTTTAACCATGCAGGCGATGGTTCAAAAGTATGTGTTAAAGATTTAAACGTCTCTTTATCTGAATCTACCTCCCAGTACTGAACAATATAAATTTTATCTTTTTGCCAATCTTCCTCAGCAAAATTAGTTTTTGCTCTTTGAAGTAAAAATAATGACTGTTGGGTCTGTCTCGCTAGGTTTTTAAAAAGCTCAATGCCTTCTGATAGATAAGTTTTTTTAATATCTTTATAGGTTACAGAATAATTCCCTTCCAATTCGCACAAAATTTTACTGGTTTCACCAATTACAGGAAAGGTTAAAAAAAATATAACAAGAAATCTCATAAAAAATATTCTAATTTATAAGATGCTTAAATACTATGACTCTTCAAAAAATGAAGAGTCATTAATATTAAATTTAGGCTTTGTCTCCGTATTCTTGCATATGCTTAGCCGTTCTTTCATTTGTTCCATACATAAAATGATTAGCCATTTTTTCTCTATATTTGCTAGCTGGAACACTTAAGCCGGCAGCTTCTGCAACTTCTCTGATATGCATAGGTGTTGCTCCACAGCAAACACCTAAATAATTAATACCTAAAGCAGCAGCTTCTTTGCCGAACTCTCTTATTTCATATCTATTGCAATAAAGCGGGTCTAATGCGGTAGGAAAAGTTCTTCCATGAGGGGCTGGGCAAGTGCATCCATGCTCATCAGGTAAATTAAAAAAAGTTGGGTGATCATCCGTTGTTCTGAATGGGAGTGGTAGTGCTGCCATATGACACTTTAAAATTTTTCTAGCCTCTCTAAGATAAGGCATCATGGTGTCTGGGCCCCTGAAACAGTTCATGCCAACAACATCTGCGCCTCTTTGTTCGAGCTCCTTCATAGTATCTACAATAGAAACTCCATCTCGCATAACATTTTCAGCCATGGGCGCAATTGTTATAACAGAAGGAAGCCCTGCTTTTTGAATTATATCTAAAGCCATATAAGCCTCTTCTGCATAATAAAATGTTTCTCCTACCAACATGTCAGCTCCCTCATCGACAGCCCATTCAACCATTTCACTAAACATTCCATGAACTTCTTTTTGTGCGTCTTTATCATCTGTATCCCAAATATTTGAATTTGAAATATTTCCTGCCATTAAATTTGGTTCTCCTCCATCAATAGGATTGTCAGCAACTTTTTTTGCAATCTTGAGAGCAGCTCTATTTAGTGGCTCTAATAATTCTTCTTTACCAATAACTCGCATCTTTTCTCTGTGTCCGTTATATGTAAAAGCTTCTACCACATCCGAACCAGCATGCTGAAAATCTTTATGCAGATTTTCAAGAGCTTCTGGATGTTCAAGTGCAACCATTGGAACAAATTCTCCAGCTGCTAAATAGCCTCTTTTTTCTACTTCAAATAAAAAACCTTCAGCACAAATTACTGGGCCTTCATTCAGTCTTTCTATTAACCCTCTTTTCATAATCCTCTCCTTAATAATTGAATATCTTATTAATTAATTTAATTGTAGTTAAACCCCGGGAGCTGCTTCCGTTTTAGCTTCTTTTTTTTCATCGCGGCAATAGGATCAAATCACGATATGTATATTTTAAACAGTAATGGTATGTTTNTAAAGAGTTTTTTTCTTTATTTGTTTGGGTATTTGCTAGCCCAATATTTATCTAAAACAAAATACCAAACACTGTTTAAAAGTGGCTCAACGATAGCATCTGTTATGGCTGCAGAGAAGTCTGCACCAGTAAAATACATTACGCATGAGGCGGCAATTATAAAGTGACCAATTGTATAAATGATAGTTCTAATAATGGTGCCTCTATTAGCCTCATAAACTCTTTGTATTGGAGCATTGAAAAGCATCACTGATTTTTTTATTCTCTCTATCATGAAGACAATACTAACAGCATTTTAATGAAAAGGTGTATTGAGGATTTATTATTAAACATTTAATATTCCACCATGCCAAACATAAATCAATTGATAGAAGATTTAACTCTTGAAGAAAAAGTACTTTTATTAAGTGGATTTGATGCTTGGCAAACTAGCAAAATTGATAGGCTAGGAGTACCAAATATAAAAATGTCTGATGGTCCTAATGGCGTTAGAGGAGATGGCACTTCAGGAAAATCATCCGCCTGTTTTCCATGCGCTATATCAATAGGATCTACATGGAATTTGAATCTTATTAATTTATTAGGAGAAGAGTTAGCTGCTGAAGCAGAGATTAAAGGAGTGGATGTTCTATTGGGTCCCACAATAAATATTCACAGGCATCCTCTTGGAGGAAGACATTTTGAATGTTTTTCTGAGGATCCATTCTTAACTGGAAAAATTGCAATTGAGTATATAAAGGGAGTCCAATCAAAGAATATTGCGGCATGCCTTAAACATTTTGTTGGGAATGATACCGAGTTTGAAAGATACACTGTAAGTTCAAATATCGATGAGAAAACTTTAAGAGAGGTTTATCTTTTGCCATTTGAGATGGCTATCAAGGAAGCTAATGCAAAGGTTGTTATGAGTGCCTATAACAAACTTAATAATATTTACTGCAGCTCTCATGAGAATCTTCTAATTGATGTTTTAAAAGACGAATGGGGTTTTGATGGATATGTGGTTAGTGATTGGGGTGCTGCAAGAGAAACTATTGAAAATGCTAATGGAGGACTTGATCTGGAAATGCCGGGTCCAGCTAAATCTTGGGGAGCAAATTTAATAAGTGCTGTAAATAACAAAAATGTATCAGTGACAATCATTAATGACAAAGTTAAAAGAATTTTGAATGTCATAGATTTCTGTAAAAGGTTTGAAAATCCAATTCGTAAACAAGAAAGTGAGAATGACTCAAAATTACAAAGAAAAATTCTTAAAGATGCTGCTCAAGAAGGTATGGTGCTCTTAAAAAATGATGGCATATTACCAATGAGGAGAGATATAAAATCAATTGGTATAATTGGTCCTAATGCTGAAAAAGCACAAATTATTGGGGGAGGTAGTGCTACTCTTGTTCCTTATTACGAATCTCATCCTGTAAGCTCGTTTCAAAATAATTTCAGTGAGAAAACTATTATTAAAACTGCAAAAGGTTGTCATACATATCGCTATCTTCCTGAAATAAATAAAACACTTACAGAAGAAAATGGATTTTTAGTCGAATACTATGATATTTCAGAAGGGGATAATAATTTCATTTCTAGCAAAGTCCTAACAGGGAGCAAATTTTGGATATTTGAAGGTTTTGCTAAGGATATAATTGGAGAACAAGAGAGCCCTGATATTCTAGTTAAATTTTCATGTACTTATACTCCTGATATATCTGGAGAGCATGACTTTGAAATCTTTGCAATTGGAAAAAGCAAGTTACTAATCGATAACAAACAGATTATTGATAATTGGAGCAATCCCCTGCCCGGTGATGCTTTTTTTGCTCATGGCACATCATCCAAACGAGGTGCTTCATACTTAGAAAAAGGCAATTCATATCAGATAGAAATACATTATAGATTTGAAGGCAATTTTCCAGCTATTTATATTGGATGTCAGCCACCCGATAAAATTAATTTGCTTGAAGAAGCACTAAATATTGCTAGAGAGGTCGATGAAGTTATTCTCTTAGTAGGAACTAATTCGGATTGGGAAACAGAGGGCAATGATAGAAATGAATTTAATTTACCAGGAGATCAAAATAGACTTATTGAACAAGTTTTAGATATTAATCCTAATGCGGTTGTTGTTCTAAATACTGGTTCTCCAGTAAATATGCCATGGGTAAACAAGGCTAAGTCAATTATTCAATCCTGGTATGCGGGACAGGAATATGGCAATGCTCTTTTTGGAATCTTAACAGGCCTGGTTAACCCCTCTGGCAAATTACCAACAACTTTTCCAAAATATATTGAAGATACTCCTGCGTATGCATCCTATCCAGGAGAAAATTTACAAATGAATTATGATGAAAAGCTTTTTGTTGGCTATAAGTGGTATGACAAAAAGAAAATAGAGCCCTTGTTCCATTTTGGTCATGGCTTGTCTTATACTGATTTTAAATATTCAAATCTTCATATCAGTAAAAGCTCTGAAAATAATTTCACAATTTCGATAGATATTACAAATACTGGGAATCATTCGGGATATGAAATATCTCAATGTTATATCTCTTTTGCAGATCGTGGTAATGAGGAGCCAATAAAAAAATTACAAGGTTTTGATAAAACTTTTATAAATTCAGGTGAAACAAAAAAAATAGAAATATGTTTGGATTCAAGAAATTTTTCAACATGGGATATTGAAACGCGTCAATGGCAGATCAAAAAAGGTAAATTTGAAATTCTGATTGGGTCGTCTTCAAATGATATCAGGCTTAAAGATCATATCAATTTATAGATAGTCTATTTAGGTCTTCTTCTGAAAGATTTATTTGTGATCCAAAGATGGAGCTATTTAATTCATTTACTGTTCTTGGGCCTATTAATGGAAATATTAATGGTGAGCTATGAACCACATAAGCAATAGCTATCTCTATAGGCTCTACATTTTTCTTTTCTGCAATTTCAAAACAAATATCTCTTCTTTTAAGATTCTTTCTGCTATGCCAGACTCTTTTTTCTTCCTCTAATGAGGGGTTGGAGAAATGTTCTTTGGTTACGATTTCTTTTTTTCTAATGAAAAAACCTCTTGCTGTACTTGACCAAGGAAATAATTTAATTTTATTCTTGTTGATGTAGTCTAAAAACTCATTACTAACCGCAACGCATCCAGGCCAAACTGGTTCAATCATCTGCGCAAGGCTAAAATTATTGCTTAAAACAGAAAAAGGTTCTTTATTATTCTTTAATGCATAATCCCTGGCACTTGAGAAACGATCTAATTCCCAATTAGATGCACCGATGGTATTTATCAAGCCCTCGGTTTTAATCTCATTGAGTGCATCAATAAATTCTGACACTGGAATGTCAGCATTATCCCTATGAAGACAATATATATCTATGTTTGAAAGATTTAGTCGATCTAATGATTCTTCTATTTGGGGCTTTATAAATTCAGGTTTACAGTCTGGAGTATGGGCACCCTTCCCAATAATAACAACATCACTCTGAAGATTTCTTGAATTAATCCAATCACCTAAATACTTATCGCCCAACCCATTATTATAAATATAGGCAGTATCGAAAATTCTTCCACCAGCTCCGTAAAAATAATCAAACATAGCATAAGCATGAATATCTGAAGTTTGGTTGTCGCAGCCAAGAGCAAGTTTTGAAAATTTTTTATCAATACCATCTACTGAAATGCTTNTTAAGCTCCTTTTCTGTATTGATGAAAAATTTGATTTAACCATAGGCGAGATATCTTTTGACTCGTATGGNCAAACTACTCCTATCTCCTGTCTCCATTTGTCTAGCCATAACATAATGCTTTGTGAGTCATTGTGGGAGATTAGCTCTGATTCAAGGTTACCATCTAATATACATTTTGATGCATGGTCAATTTCTCTCGTAAAAAGCCCCACATCATCTTTAAATGCAACTTCTTCAATAAGATTATTTTTGTTATAAACTTTTATAGAAGATAGGCCTTCTTGAAATTGACCACAATGCCATGGCTGGCTAACCTCTAATTTAAAGTTACCACTGATAATCTCTAAGTTATTTTCATACTCTTTATTTATGGCGCATGAAATATTGGCCTGAATATTATCAGTAAAAATAATATGCGCTGAAGAATTTAAATCAACACCTGTTATATCTAACTCTCCTGATGCTTTAATACTTCTAGGATCAGCATATGGTTTGTCTAGGATATGACCTACTAATAGCTTAGTCATAGATAACGGATAACACCCTACATCTAAAATGGCTCCTCCCCCCATCATAGGATTTCTTAATCTATGGTTCTCTGGTATTTCAGCCTTAAAACCAAATGAGCAATTAATAGATATTTTTTCTTCTGATCTTCTAAGTATCTCGATGCTATTAAGAATATTTTTCGTTTGAGGGTGGGTTCTNTACATATATGCTTCCATCAAAAAAACTTCAGCATCTTTAGCAAGACCAAATAAAACCATACTTTCAATATGATTCATTGTTATAGGCTTTTCACAAAGAATATGCTTCTTATTTTTTATAGCTTGAAAAATATATTCGTAATGAGAGTTATGAGGAGTAGCAATATAAACAGCGTTGATTTCACTTGATAACAATAATGATTCAATATCAAGGTGCGTGTCTATACTAAATTTCTTTGAGAATTCATCCGTGGTATCTTTATTTCTTCCAAAGACTGAAACTAATTCAGAGTGATCACAGTACTTAATTGANTGAGCAAACGCATTTGCTATAGAGCCAGTTCCAATAATTCCCCATTTAATTTTAGGCATTTTTAATCTTTCTACTTTCTATATCATCTATTAATTTTTGATGGNAGTTTCTGTCAATTGGATAAAAATATACAAGAGCTAAACTAATCAACACACCTATAAGAGGAATTAATGACATCAAGGCTTTTAAAGAAGCTAAGGTTTCAGATGTTTGATCCTGATTTGGTACAAAGCCTATATTGGTTAATATTATTCCTAATATAACTGCAGCAAATGCTATAGCGCCTTTTTGAGCAAACGTCATAAAGCCATAAAGAGACGATTCTGTTCTAATACCCGTCTTCCATTCNCCATATTCAATGGTATCCGGCAACATTGACCAAAACAGAACCCCAGTTGCACCATTGCCAAAACCAATAAAGCTTAAAATATATAGCAATTCCCTAAGTTCAGAAATTGGATAGAAATAAAAGATAGAGAATCCAATAAATAAAAATGTCATAGATAACATCCAAGTATTTTTCTTTCCTAATTTAATTGCTAGATATGCCCATAAGGGTATTGCTAATAATGTGCTTCCACTCATAACCCCCAGAATTAATCCTTGGTATTCATGGAATCCCAAAGCATATTTAGAAAAATAAATTAGATTATTATTAAACATTAAGTATGTGGATATCAAAATTAAAATTGCGGAAAAAACTATCCAGAATGGATAGTTGTTTGATACTGATTTTAAAACTTTGGAAAAACTTGGTAATTCTTCTTTAGTAAATTCAAATGGTCTTTCTTGAACAAAATATACTGTAATTCCAAGTATTATAATTGCTGTAAGACCAGCTATCAGGCCGAGGTAAATAAAACCCAAGGACTCTTCCCCGCCTCCAAATAATAAAACAATTGGAAATGCTAATGCTGAAATTGAAAACGTTCCAAAAGATGCTGCAAGCATCCTTGCGGTAGTTAGCTTTGTTCTCTCATCACTGTCATCTGTTATTCTTGCAGTTAATGAAGAGTAAGGAACACTTACGATAGTAAAACAAGTTCTATGAAATAAATTTACTACCAGTAAAAATACAAATAAAATTGTTCCTTCAAATGGTGGCATCCATAAAAGTAAAACAAAAGATAATGCTAATGGTATTGAGCCGTAATAGATATATGGCCTATAACTTCCCATCTTACTTCTAGTTCTTTCAGCCATATAACCCATAAAAGGATCTGTTNCTGCATCCCAGGCTATACCTAGGGCATAAATCCAACCAGCCATTAATGGTGAAATTCCGACCACATCGGTATAAAAATAAAGCAGGTATAAACTAACCCCACTCCAATAAAGACAGATAGCATAATCACCAATGCCATATGCTACTCTAACTTTATTAGCTCTAAAAAGATTAATAATGTTTTCCATGAGAAAAATGAGTTTTAATTATTTAAGTTTCTAATGTATATGAAAAATCAGTGTATTGCATGCATGAAATGTGTAAGACTAAGCTAATGAGTTATANAGAAGGNTATNCAGAGAATAATGGAGTCAAAATTTTTTATAGGGACTATGGGCCTGAAGAAGCAAATCCTATTCTTTTGGTTCATGGATTAGGCGCTCAATTAGTTCACTGGCCTGAACATCTTATTAAATTTCTCATTAAGAATGGTCTCAGGCCTATAACATTTGATAATAGAGACTCAGGATTATCTTCAAGATTCTCTGATAAACCCTCAATAGTTTTAGGATATTTAAGATATTTTTTTCGTTTCCCAATAAAACCCGAATATAGTCTTAATGATATGGCTCGTGATGGAATAAATCTTCTTAATCATCTAGATATTGATAAGGCCCATATTTTAGGTACCTCAATGGGGGGAATGATTAGTCAAATACTATGTGCAAAATACCCACAAAGAGTAAAAACATATACTTTAATTGCATCTACCGCTTCCGTTCCAGGCCCTTTTAATGGAGCCTCAAAAGAGGTTCGCGATATGATGGTAAGTAGATCCAAAAGCACCAACCCCTCTATGGATGAGGTATATCAGAGAGAATTAAAATGGGTTGGATTAATAGGCATGGAAGGCAAGGAAATTGATACACCTAAATTTAAAGAAGATACCATTAATAATTACAATAGGATTAAAGATATAAAAGATGGTTTTGGTTATGCTCGTCAACTTATAGCAATACTTTCATCGAAAAAAAGAATTAAAAAAGTTAAAAGTATTCAGGCAAAAACCTTAATCATTCATGGTGAACAAGATCCTGTTTTGCGAGCTGAAAATTCACGCTTTATGCATAAGCTTATACCAAATAGTGATTTAGTTATTATTGAAAATATGCGACACCTCATTGAAGAAGAAATACTTGATCAATTCAAAGCTAAGTTAAAGCATCATCTGTTGAGTTAATCATATGTTTAACATGCTCACCTAAAGCTAGGCAGCTTGTAAGACCTGGACTTTCTATACCCTGAATATTGATTAATCCATCAACGCCATGATCTTTAGAACTTATAATAGAAAAATCTTTCATTTTTTCATCTTTTTTCTGTATCTTGGGTCTTATTCCGACATAGTCTGGTTGAAGTTTTTTTGATTCAATATCAGGCCAATATTTTTTTATTGATTCTACAAAATTATCTTTTAGTGATTCTTCAAAAGAATAATCAATATCATCNATCCATGTGATGTTTGGCCCAAATCTGACTTGTCCAGATAAATCAAAACCAACATGAAGTCCTGAAGAGAATTCACTTGCTAGTGGATAAATCAAATTTTTAAATGGATGAGAGCCGCTATATTTAAAATAGTGTCCTTTAGCATATTTTATTGATGAATAATGCTTGTTGTCTAAAACATCAATTTGTTTGGAAATCAAATCTGAATAAAGACCAGCTGCATTAACTAAACATTTGGTATTTATTATGAAATCATTTCCATCATTGCACAAAATTTTAAAACCGCTGGTAGTTTTTTGCGCTTCGGTAAATTTAGTATTAAATGATATTAGGCCATTGTTATGCTGAATGTCTCCCTCAATAGCACTAATAAGCTCTGGTACATCTATAATTCCCGTGCTTGGTGAATAAATTCCTGCTTCAATATTTAAATCAGGATAAATTGATTTCATTTTATTTTTTGTGAGGAACTCTAAAGTTACAGAATTCAAAATACCTTTTTTATATATTTGCTCTAATTTTTCTAACTCATCTTTTGAGGATGCAATTATGTATTTACCTATTCTCTTATGATTAATACCTTTAACTTCTGCGTAATCATATAAAAGCTTATTTCCTGAAACACAAAATTTAGTTTTTAATGATTTATCTGGATAATAGATACCAGCATGAATAACTCCAGAGTTTCTCGAAGAAATTCCCTCACCTGCTCTTGAATCTTTTTCTAGAACTACAACAGACATTCCTGACTCAGAACAGTACTTAGCAATAGATAAACCAACAACACCAGCGCCAACGATGGTTATATCAAAAAACATTACCTTCTAGATAATTAGATAAAAGGAACTAATGGAATATTGCAAGAAGATAAAAAAAATAAACTAAGAATTGGAATTAATATTTTCATAAATTTATTCTGCCATATCAGAATGTTAAAGCTAAATATATTATTTAATTTAATATAAAGAATTGAGTCTTGGTAGACTCAATTCTTTAAATATAATTAGTCAGCGAAGTCTAAACCTTTTGCTGCTTGAACTTCTCTTTTGTTAGGATTCACTGATTCCCTAAAAGGAACATCAACAATCCTAGCGTTTACAGCCACACCTGGAGATTCAGCATATTCATCAGGCAGTTTAACCATATATTCTGTTCCAACCTCTGAAGCCTCCCATGGGACCCAGGCAAGAGCAATATTTGTTTCCAGCTCAGGCGACCACCAAGGAGATGTTACGTAACCAACTTCATCTCCACCAGTATTAGTAACTATCCAAAAGTCTGGTGCATAATCAGTAATCTCTTTGCCACCAAGAGTTAACCCTACCATTTTCATTTTAAATGGAGCTTTCCCTTCATCGATTATTGCTCTTTGTTTTTCAAGCTCCTCTTTACCGATATAATCTGCAGCTTTATTTCTTGGCACTTGGTAGCTTAAATTAACCTGAAAAGGTGAGGTTTCATGATCTAAATCTTGACCCCAAGATAAGATACCAGCAGCAATTCTTCGATGATGAGCGGGAGCTATAACCATAAGGCCAAATTCTTCACCTGCTTCAAGCACAGCATTCCACATTTTTTCAGCATTCTCGTGTGCGTCACGTACATATATTTCATAACCCTTTTCACCTGTGAATCCGGTTTGACTAATAACACAATCAGCTCCACCAACTTTAGTCTCCAAGATCCCATAATAAGGGACCTCTCTTAACTCTTCACCAGCTAACTTTGCCATAAGGTCTTCAGATAAAGGCCCTTGAATTTGAACAGGACAAACATCAATTTCATCGATTTCAACATCATATTTCTTAGATACATTTACGCCCTGAAGCCAAAGCAAAAGATCACTATCTGAAATAGAAAACCAAAATTCATCTTCAGTTAATCTTAATAAAACTGGGTCATTTAAGACTCCGCCTTTTTCATTGCATAAAATTGCATACTTACCATTGCCTGGTTCAATTTTTGTTGCATCACGTGTTATTACATAATCTGTAAATGCTTCTGCATCCGGGCCCTTGACTCTTATCTGCCTTTCAACTGCAACATTCCACATAGTCACTCTATTAACCAGCGCATCGTATTCAACCATAGCTCCGCCATCTTCTGGCCTTACATATCCTCTAGGGTGATAGATACGGTTATAGACAGTTGCTCTCCAACAACCTGCTTCATGAGATAAATGCCAAAAGGGTGATTTTCTTACTCTGGTTGAAATCAATAACTCGGTGGGAGTTCTGCCACTTTGTCTAAGATTTATTGGAACTACTCGATCACTCTGATCAACATTTGGATGATTTGGATTTGTCATACTTACTCCCCTGTATTTATAACTATGTCTACTTTTTATATACATTTATAAGAAGCTTTTTAATTAACTTACGCCTTTTTTTTTAATTTGTAAATCAAAATTTATTGCGCTCAAAAAACCATCCAAAATAGTAATTTGTCAAAATAAAAATGATCATTTAGGATTAAATTATAGAAATAATGCTCAAGCATATTAAGATAAATATATGAAAAAAAAATATCTACTCATAACCATTTGCACATTAACAATTTCAGTTTTTTCTTCTGACACAAAAAATGAAATTTCAAACCTTGGAACTATGTTACTTATTCATAAAACTCCAACTTGTGGCTGTTGTAAAGAATGGGTAAAACATGTCAAAGAAAATGGATTTAATGNCCATACACAAGATCATCAAAGTCTNTTGGAGATAAAAAATAAACACAACATTAACCCCGAATATAGATCATGTCATACCGCTGTGTCTTCAGATGGGTANGTATTTGAAGGTCACATACCAAGTCAATTTATAACTCAGTTCCTTTCAGAGAATCATCCTGATGCTATAGGTCTATCTGTTCCAGGAATGCCGNTAGGTTCTCCTGGTATGGAAGTCGGTAACCGTTTTATGCCATATAAAGTCTTAATTCTATATAAAGATGGTACAAGTGNAATATATGCAGAAGTTACGGAAAAATAACTATCTTGATATTCTTCTATAGATTTCTTCTTTTATCAGCNACATTCTGTCTTGACCCCAAACATAAAAAGAATGCCACAACTAAAAACTTTAATAAAACATTTGTTCTATAAATTTATTAGTAGCCTATGTGTAAATAAAAATTAGTTATTGTCCAAATAATCTTTAATTGCCAACTTATCTGCTTTCATGTCAGCTCTAAAAGCATTAAAAAGTTTCTGCTCATGGTTAGGCATTAGGCCATTAGCCATATTTTTAATTTGTTGATAAAACCATGCCATTGCGCCAAATGCATTGATAACTTTTATTATAGTAAATGGACTTGATGGAGAAAAAATTGAGGGTCCTAATGAAAGAGTCTTTTCAAAACTTGGTAATGTTTCTATCTCACCTGCTATCATTTTTTTGATGCAATAAGGATCTGCGCATAAGGGTCTTCCAATGCCTACCATTTGGCAAACATTACTTTGTAAAGCATCCTCTATACCCACTTTAGTTCTAAAACCTCCGGTAACCATTAGAGGTAAAGAAACTGCCTTTCTAATATCTTGTGCATATTCAAGAAAATAGGCTTCTCTTGCAATTGTGCTTTCTTTTCTTTCTTCACTTCTTTTTGGATTTATAGTTAAATCATCTACACCTATAAGTTTTGGTTGTTCGTATGTTCCACCTGAAATTTCTATAATATCTACACCTGAATCTTCTAGCATTTTTGCTACTTGAATACTTTCATCAGAAGTAAACCCGCCCTTCTGGAAATCTGCAGAATTTAATTTAACTGAAATGGGAAAGTCTTCGCCAACTTCTTTTCTGCATTTATTAATAATTTCTATATGAATCCTAGCTCTATTCTCAAGACTGCCACCCCAGGCATCAGTTCTATTATTAATATCTGGTGATAAAAACTCTGATAAAAGATAGCCATGAGCTGAATGAAATTGAACGCCTGTAAATCCTGTTTCTCTTGCAATTTTTGCCGTAAAAACATATCTATCTATTACATCGAGGATATCTTCCTCTGTCATTGGAATTGGAGTGCCATAATTCTTACCAGGTATTTTTAATCCAATGTTTGAGGGAGCCAAGGGTGAAGAATTTATTTCACCAGGTGTTTGCCTACCAGCATGAGAGATTTGCATCCATAACTGTGTATTATTTTTTGTTCCTGCTGCTGACCATGCTTTAAGAGAATCATATTGCTCTTTGTAGTTATTCTGATCGATCACTACATTTGCAGGACCCTCAAGGTTTCTTCGGTCAACCTGAACATTTCCAGTTAACAGAATACCTATATTGCCGTCTACCCACCTTTCATAAAGATTTACATGACTTTGATGAGCTAAATTATTACCTTTAGCAATGCGTTCAGTCATTGCTGCTTTGCAGATACGATTTTTTATTACTTGGCCACAAGGCAAAGTAAAAGATTCATTTATTAAATTAGACATATGATAGTTACTCCATAGAACAAATTAGAGTATTACATAAAAGAATTCAATACTTGTTTATTAATAAGTTAACTAATGGTGGGCCCGGTAGGACTCGAACCTACGACCAATGGATTATGAGTCCACTGCTCTAACCAACTGAGCTACAGGCCCCTTGTTAAATCAACATCTGCAAGCATTTCTCTAAAAAAAGGTGTGTCAAAAAACTTAGCACACTCCGACACACTTGCTCCATAATAATTGCTACTACAAAGAGAAATGAATTTTACACTATTTAAGTGTGCGTATGAAAGAAAAAAGTAATAGACAGTAATGCAAAATTTGTTATGTATAAAAAACAAATATGAATGATTTTTTTACTGTTTTTTGATAAGTAAGTAACCTATTAGGCCAAAAATAATTTCTAAAAATAGATAAAAAATAAAGATTGGACTTGGTAGACCATCAATTATAATACTTGCAATTCTTCCTAATGCTATCCCAGTGACAAAGATTGTTAAACTCCATAAAGCAGGTAATTGGAGATTAGAGTTATATGCTCCCAATATCCAAAAAGTTACTAAGGCTATATATAAACCTGAAATAGCTCTTAAAATATTTAATAAATTTGTATTAGTTACTTCAATATCATACAAAAAAGGCATTGTTTGGTTTGGTAAAATTCCGTATCCCAAAGAAACAAAAAATACGCCGATAGCAACAAATACTAAAAAAAAAGATTCTTTTTTCATATATTTTTCCTCATTAAATATATATCTTATAACAATGACACAACGGTTTAGGTAAAAAATAAATTGTTTATATACATTTTTTATATATTGTTTAAATCTAGTGAATGTCTAAAAACCTCTCAAAATATTTGATTACTAGATATATACTCACCCCCACTCGGCTGGTACTCCTGCTCCGGTGGACACAATCAGCATTTTATGAACTGAGTGTGTAGCAAAAAACTTGACACACCGAAATATAGCATGGCTATAAACATTGTAGGAATGGGGGTTTAGCGTTGTAGCAAGGACTTATGAGTCCACTGCTCTAACCAACTGAGCTACAGGCCCGAAAACTATTCGTCTAGAAAGTTTTTCAGGTGACTTGATCTTGATGGATGTCTAAGCTTTCTTAAAGCTTTAGCTTCTATCTGACGTATTCTTTCTCTTGTCACGTCAAACTGTTTTCCAACTTCTTCAAGTGTGTGGTCTGTGTTCATGCCAATGCCAAAACGCATCCTAAGAACCTTCGCTTCTCTTGCGGTTAATGTTGAAAGAACATCATCAGTTGCATAGTGAAGGCTGCCTTCTGTTGCATTTTGAAGCGGTGAACGAATCACTGTGTCTTCAATAAAATCACCTAAATTTGAATCTTCGTCATCTCCAATAGGAGTCTCCATAGAGATAGGCTCTTTAGCAATCTTGAGCACTTTCCTGACTTTATCTTCAGGCATATCAAGNTCTTTACTTAACTCTTCNGGTGTTGGCTCTCTTCCCATGTCTTGCATCATCTGGCGAGAGACTCGATTAAGCTTATTAATCGTTTCAATCATGTGCACTGGAATTCTAATTGTTCTTGCTTGGTCAGCAATAGAGCGAGTAATAGCCTGTCTAATCCACCAGGTTGCATAAGTAGAAAATTTATATCCTCTTCTATACTCGAACTTATCTACTGCCTTCATGAGGCCAATGTTGCCTTCTTGAATCAGATCCAAAAATTGCAATCCTCTGTTTGTGTATTTTTTAGCAATTGATATTACCAATCGTAAGTTAGCCTCGACCATGTCTTTTTTCGCACGACGCATCTTGGTTTCGCCCATAGACATAGCTCGATTGATCTCTTTGATATCTTTAATGTTTAGACCCACGCGTTCTTCGAGGGCTTTAATTGATTTTTGTGCAATCACAACGTCTGGTTTGATGTGCTCTAAAGATTTTTTAGAATACTTTTTATTGGTCATCAACGAATCAATCCATTTCACTTTTGTAATATTTTCTTGGAACATTCCAATAAAATCTTTTCTAGGAATTTTTGCAGATTTGACAAAAAGATACTGGATTCTCTTTTCATGCAATCGAAGTTCCGCTAGATCTTTTCTAGCAATAAAGGCCAGGTCTTCAAACATTTTTGGCGAGAATTTTAAGAACTTAAAGATTAAGCTTAATTTAGCAAATTCAGCTTTAGCTTCTTTTGAATGTCTGCCTTTGGATTCAATCACCTTTTGTGTTTTGTTAAATTGACGCTTCAAATTCGTCAAGCGTTTTTGTACTTCAATAAGATCTGGGCCGTTATCAACCTCTTCATCGCTCTCTTCAAGCTGCTTGGCTTTCTCACTACCGGGTCCAGCAGATGGAACTTCTTCCATTTCTTCTAAAAATCCTGTTAGCAACTCGCCTAATTTTTTTTCTTCAAGTTTGACNAGTTCATAGAAATTGATNATGTGTTCAACAATTCCAGGGTAATTAACACTGGATGAAAGAAGATCTCTCATGCCTTCCTCAATTCTTTTGGCAATTTCAATTTCGCCTTCTCTGGTCAATAGGTCTACAGTGCCCATTTCTCTCATGTACATGCGAACAGGATCAGTGGTTCGGCCTGTCTCATTCTCTACAGCTGCCAATGCCTCGGCCGCTTGCTCGAGAGCTATCTCGTCTTGATCATCCGATGAGTCCTCAGATAGCATCAAACTATCTGCATCAGGTGCAGTCTCATGGACTTGGAGACCTAGGTCGTTGATCATGCCGATGATTTCATCTACTTGATCTGGATCAGAAATATCCTCAGGCAGGTGGTCGTTCACATCAGAATAGGTAAGATAGCCTTGCTCTCGGCCCTTCTCAATCAACTCTGCTATTCTTGAACCTTGTTTCTTTAACTTATCCACTCACTGCCTCTTAATAAATATGTTCACTCTATGTGATGCCAAACTTGAGTTTTTCAATCCTGGTTTGAACTTAATTTTTGTAACCAATCTCGATCATCATCTGATATCTCTTCTTTTTTTAAGATGATTTGCTGTAAATCTCTTCGCTCTGCCGATGTAATCGATCTGACATTATACTTGTCTTTCAGAATTTGCTCTCTTTCTTTTTGATTTTTTAACAAAACATTGATGCAATCTTCAATCAATTTTAGGGCATTTTCTTCGGATAAATCGAGCTCTGCAATGACAGCTTGTGAGAAATATCCTTGAATTTGCAAGGATTCAAGAGCCTCCAGTACCCTAGAAGGCTTAATGTCTGGAGTCTGCTTGTAAAGACTAATCACATCAAATAGGAAATTAAACTTAGCATGGGCTCTCAGGCCTTCAAAAATATTTTTCTGCGCAATCGCAGGGTGTTTCAGCAAGGCGCTGAAAATATTAATCAAGGCCTTCACTCGAACAGGCGTAGAAGGTGTGGCCGGAGCTTGATTAGAAGCTTGATTGGGCTTAAATGTTTGCTTCGGAACGTGCATGCTTTTTACATCCATCCCACAAAGTTGGGAAACTTCGTTTGCATAAATCTCTTTGATCACAGCATTATTAATTTTTTGAATGACTGGTATGGCAAAGGCAGCGGCTTGCGATCGACCCTCCAAATTTTCTAAATTAAAATCTTTAACCTTGGATAGAAAATACTCTGATAAAGAAATGGATGCATCAAGTAATTTTTGAAAAGCCTGAAGCCCGAATTCATTGATGTATGAATCTGGGTCATGACTCTCATCAAAAAAAACAAAATGAATATTTACATCTTCCCTGATAATAGGAAAAGTATTTTCCACGGCCTTCCAGGCAGCTTTGCCGCCAGCAAGATCTCCATCAAATGCAAAAAATATTTTATTGGTATAGCGCATAATCTTAGCAACATGACTTGGCGTAACTGCTGTGCCTAGGGTGGCAACAGCATTTTTAATGCCATGCTGATAAAGACCAATAACATCCATATACCCTTCCACCACTATCAAAGAAGAAATCTTCTTTTCTGCTTCTTTCACCTCAAATAACCCAAAGAGCTCATTGGATTTATTAAAAAAGGTGGTTTCAGGAGAGTTTAGATATTTGGGCTCACCTTGATCAATGATCCTTCCCCCCATCGCAATAAACTCACCTTTAATATTACGAATTGGAAAAATGATCCGGCCTCTGAATCTATCGTAGAATTTATTATCCTTATGACTAAAAAGACCAGACGCTTCTAACTCATTTACAGGGATATCTTTGCCTAAATGATTGGCCAGCGCATCCCATTTATCTTCAGCAAAACCAAGGTGGAATTTCTGCGCCGTCTCTCCTGAAATATTTCTATCTTTGAGGTACTGCACTGCTTTTTCTGCGGCCTTTGATTTAAGATTTTTTTGATAAAACATCACGGCCTGCTCCACCAAGCCACTGGGCTTAATCTTATCTTGCTTACCATTTTCGTAGGGCACTTCCAGACCAAGAGAGCTAGCCAGGGTTTCAATCGCATCCACAAAATCTAAATTTTCATACTGCCTAAGAAAATGAATCGCGTTCCCAGACTCCTGACAAACAAAACAGTAAAAAAATTGCTTGTCTTGATTTACAGCCATCGATGGATTGGAATCATCATGAAAAGGACAAAGGCACCAAAAATTTGAGCCTTTTTTGTTGAGCTGCAGTCTTCTGCCAACCACCTCCACAATATCAGATTGATCGATGAGTTGATCAATGAAACTACTAGGAATCGACATTGTGTTCCATCCAGTTATCAAGAAAGATTTTAGCAGCTAGGTCATCTATGCGAGTGAATTTGGAATCAGGCTCAAGAAGCTGCTTGGCCTCAAAAGAGGTCAGTCTTTCATCCACGAGCTCGCAGGCAATTTTTGTCTCTGCTTGTAACTTGATATAAAAATTATTTACTTTCTTCATCATTTCGCTTGGCGTACCGTCCATGTTCAGGGGCTGCCCCACAAGCAAACGATCAGGTTTCCATTCTTCGACCAATTGTACAATGGTCCGCCAAATATCAGGGCCTTCTTGTTGTACATTTAGAATTGTCAGAGGTGAAGAAGTCCTGGTAATCGTCTGGCCAACCGCAACACCAATATGTTTAGTTCCATAATCAAATGCTAGAATTTGCATAATCAGGAGTTTGTAAAATTCCAGTCTCGAACAATTTCTAGCTGCTCATACTGGGAGAGCATCTCGACAGAAAATGGTTGAAACGGCGAAGACTGCCTCAGAATTCTTAGGGCCATACTGTCTAGCGCTAAGTCTCCAGAAGATTGCAATATCTCGGCGGACAACAAGTTCCCCATTGCATCGATAACTGATTTAATTTGCACTCTAAAGTTCCCTTTGGACAGGTTGGAAGATGCAATCTCATAGTAACCAGCCATTTCAATCTTCCGCTGCCAGGCGTTTAGATATACTGCTTCAAAACTATTAAGCGTGGAGTTAGCCTCAAGCCGTCTCACGCTAAACTGAGAATCTGCTTGAAGTGTTACATCTTGAGTAACCAAGGCACCTGATTTGATCTTCTGCTTAGAAGCTGACTCCTCTCCAAAGGATTGGCCTGCCATATCAAATGCTGAGTTTGCAAATTTGACGTTGACGATCGTCTCCTCTTGAAATTTCCAAGGTTGCTGAATGACCACAAAGCTAATGCCAAACAAGACAAATAAATGAAATCCTAGAGAAGCAAATAAAGATTTACGAAAACCCCATCTGTGGATGCGCTGCTTGTAAATTAAAGGCTGCACAATTGTTAAAGGGATTCCAAAAATGTTTGAATGGGATTTTGCTGCGTTTGATTTAAGATTTCTCTTGCCCCTGTAGGGCTCGTAATATTAATTTCTGTTAAGTAACTGCCGATCATATCAATGCCAGCAAAAGTAATGCCCTCTGCGACTAGCAGCGCTCCAATTTCCTCTCCTACTTCCTGCTGAATAGCACTTAATGCTCGCGCTTCGCCTTTGCCGCCTGCTGCAAGATTGCCTTTAAAGCTATCTCCTTGAGGGATTCGTGCCAATGCTACGGGAAATGGTTTCCCATGAATAATTAAAATTCTATAATCACCCTCATAAATCTCTGGCAGAAAATTCTGAACCATAACCATGGTTTGAAAATTGTTAGTTAGCGCTTGAAAAATATCTAGGTCTTCAGAGGATAGATTTTCAAACTTATAAATAGACTCTCCACCCATCCCATCTAAAGGTTTTAAAATAATGATCTGATGCTTGTCCTTAAAATTCAGTAAATCTTCCTTTTTACATATCACTCTTGTATCTGGCATCCATTTACTAAACTGGAGCGCAAATATTTTTTCATTAAATTTTTTCAATGCATCCGGATCATTCATGACCTTTGCGCCCTCTTGCTTAGCTTGAGATAGCAAATGTAGAGCATTCATATAATTCTCATCCACAGGCGGATCTTTGCGCATATATATGAAATTAAACTCATTGAGAGGCCTTAGCCCGTCTAGGGATTGAGCTACTTGAGGTGCTAATAAGGCATCTAGAATTTCAGAGACTTTTGCTTGGGTTATGCCGTCGCTATAAACTAAATCACTCATTTCGCACTGAAATATCTGCCCCTCCTGAACGGCAATTTCTTGCATCCACAGAATAGTTGTATCTTTTTTAGCATTGAGAGCACTTAAGGGATCAGTAATAAATAGTGATGTAGAATTTTTCATGAATTTTCACCGTGTAGTGTGTGCAATTTAGATAATGCAACCAAGGGAGCTGTTTCTGCTCTCAAGACATAGTGCCCAAGCCTAAAACTGGAGAGATTTCTTTTGTCTAACAACAAGCGTTCTTGTGAAGAAAACCCTGATTCTGGGCCTGTAATAAAACTGATCATTTGAGTATCACATTCACGCATGTCTCCCGATAACTTATCAGCAATTGTATCAAGTACAAATACATTCTTAGACTCTGTCTCCTGCAACACATGATCAAGGGCAGTATTTAAGTTATCAAAGTAAAGAATAGATGGTAGGTAATTGCAGCCTGATTGCTCGCAGGCATGAATCACCGCCTCGTCTATTCTGTCATGCAGTTTATCTATATCTTTTTTTACAAGAGATTGATCAAGATGATCGGGTTTGAAAAGAATTAGAGAATTTACGCCTATTTCTACTAATTTTTGCACTAAATAAAATAAATTCTCTTTTTTGATATGGGGAATAATGGCCTGATAAGCTCGATGGTATGGATTAAGCTCTGTGGTGTAATTCTCAACAGTGATAGAAATAGATATTTTAGTAATCTCAAGGATTGTTCCTGTGGCTAAGCCTCCATGGCCATCAAACAATTGTANTAACTGGCCAGGCTTTACCCTTAATACCTTGGCAAGGTGATGAATTTGTTTTATGTTTGTGCAATAGATGATTGCAGAGCTTAGCTCGGCACATAATATTCTAGGGATTCTCATAATTTCATTATAATCGGTATTTTTCATATGACTCAAACTCACATTATTCTTGTTAGGCACGGCGAAGCAGCTTCTTCATGGTCCGAGCATCATGACCCTGGTCTCAGCGCTGATGGAATTGCTCAGGCTGATAGGGTTAGTAAAACTTTTGGGGAGAAATTTTTATCCTACAAGTTATGTTCTAGCCCTAAAAGCAGAGCCATAGAGACAATGAAACCTATCGCACTAGAACAAGCAAAAGAATTTATTATTCAGGATATTTTTAGCGAGATTCCATCTCACGATATTCAGAGCGAACATAAGCAGCAATGGCTACAGAATATATTTCAATTGCCATTAGAGGAGTTACCTGAATCGGTCAAAGTGTGGAGACAAGATTTAATTCAATGGCTTGAATCCTGCGCTGATAATGCAATTATCACAACGCACTTTATGGTAATTAATGCTTTAGTTTCATATCTCACCAAACAAAATACCATTGCTTACTTTCATCCAGGTTATACCTCTAGAACTGAAATATGGTTAAAAGGTGGCTCATTAATCAAGCTAAAGCTGGGTGATGATAAAAAAACTGTAATTAATTTGTAAATACGGTTGAGCAATTTTTAATCAGCTGTAAACTTTAGTCTTTACGCAGTAAGCGCATAACATGGCTCATAAATCAGATAATAAAAACTCCAAGTCTAAGACCTTAAGCGAACAGGTAAAAAAGGCTATGAGCAAATATTTTAAGGCTTTGGATGACATAGAGCCTGCGAACGTTTATGAGATGGTTATGGGAGAGGTGGAACCAGAGCTCTTAAGGGCTGTGATGAAGTTTGCAAATAATAATCAATCAAAAGCTGCCATCATGCTCGGCCTCAATCGCGCAACATTAAGAAAGAAACTTCAGCACTACAATATCTTCGAAAAACCATGAATCTCATTAAGCCTAAAACAGCATTAATTAGCCTATCAGACAAAACTAATCTCGATGAACTGGTGCAATTTTTATTAGAGCAGAATGTTAAAATGATCTCTACAGGCGGAACCTTCCAAGCCATCAGAAATATTACTGACAAGGTTATTGAGGTGTCTGATTTTACTGGTTTCGAAGAAATGATGGATGGTCGAGTTAAGACCCTCCATCCAAAAATACATGCTGGCATCCTAGCAAGACGGGATAAAGATTTAGAGGTTCTTGCGGATCGTGGTTATGAGGTCATAGATTTAGTTGTTGTTAATCTTTATCCGTTTAAAGAAACTATTGCATCAGATTGTACGTTTGAAGAAGCTATCGAAAAAATTGATATTGGTGGCCCAACGATGATTCGCTCTGCTGCAAAAAACTTTCAAGATGTAGCTGTCATAACAAATCCCGAAGATTATTCCGTCTTGATGTCTGAGTGGTCCGAGCAAGGTGGAATTTCTTATGAGTTCCGTAAGCAGTTATCAAAAAAAGTTTTTGCATTGATGGCAGATTACAACTCAGCCATTGCAGGCTATCTGTCTGAAGGTGCTGCTGAATTACCAGACTATCGTTTTGAACAATCAAGCGCTCTGAGATATGGAGAAAACCCACATCAGTCCGCTAAAATATTAACTTTTTCTGGATTGCAGCATCGCAATATTGCTAACGCTGACATTATTCAAGGCAAAGAACTGTCATACAATAATATTGTTGATGCAGATGCAGCCTGGGAATGTGTTAGAGAGTTTACAGAGCCGGCATGTGTCATCGTTAAACATGCTAATCCCTGTGGAGTTGCTGAAGCACAGTCTTGTTATGATGCGTATGACTTGGCATTTAAAACCGACCCAACGTCTGCCTTTGGTGGCATTATTGCTTTTAATAAACCTGTGGACGACCAGACGGCGGAAGAAATTAATGCTCGGCAATTTGTTGAGGTCGTCTTAGCGCCAAGCTTTTCTGATGGAGCGCTTGCTGCTTTTGCACAAAAGAAAAATATGCGGGTTTTGTGTGTGGATCTAGAGCAAGACAATCCCTACCCTGGAACAATCAAGAAAGTCTCTGGTGGCATCTTAATTCAAAGTGATGATCATTATTCTGTGCCGCTAGCAGACCTAAGATGTGTGACTAAAAGACAGCCTTCTCCAAAGGAAATGAAAGATTTAATGTTTGCTTGGACGGTAGCAAAATTTGTGAAATCTAATGCAATTGTTTATGCAAAGAATCAGCAGACTATCGGCATAGGTGCTGGCCAAATGAGCAGAGTGATCAGTGCAGATATCGCAAACCTCAAAGCAAAAAATGAGGGATTAATTATTGAAGGCGCTGTGATGTCTTCCGATGCCTTCTTCCCATTTAGAGATGGGATCGATAAAGCGGCTGCAAGCGGTATTGCTGCAATTATTCAACCAGGTGGGTCAATTAGAGATGAGGAAGTGATTGCAGCTGCCGATGAAAATAATATTGCCATGGTCTTTACTGCAACGCGCCACTTCCGACATTAAATAAAATCATGCAAGTTCTAGTGATTGGATCGGGTGGCAGAGAGCACGCATTGGCATGGAAAGCGGCTCAAGATCAAGAGGTTATAACTGTGTTTGTTTGCCCTGGTAATGCCGGCACTGCCTTAGAAGACAAGCTAAAAAATATCGAGATCAACTTGAGTGATTTCTTGGCAATAGAAACTTTTTGTATTCTTGAGAACATTGGTCTGGTAATCATTGGTCCAGAGCAGCCGTTGGTAGATGGTCTGTCTGACTTCCTTCAAAGCAAGGGGATTAAAACTTTTGGTCCGTCTCAAGCTGCAGCACAACTTGAAGGTTCAAAAACTTTCTCTAAAGATTTTTTTATTAAGTACGGAATACCCACTGCTGGTTATGCTTCTTTTGATAGCTATGAGTTAGCAATAGCACACATAGAGAATGTTGATTACCCGACCGTCATTAAGGCTGATGGCTTGGCTGCGGGTAAAGGAGTCATAATTTGTGCTGATAAAAATGAAGCTGATGATGCGCTAAAAAATATTTTTCAAGATCAAGCGTTTGGCGAAGCCGGTAACCGGGTGGTAATTGAAGATTTCCTGCAAGGAGAAGAGGCAAGTTTCATTGCGGTTGTTAGCAAAGATAAGATGATCCCCCTTGCCACCAGTCAAGATCATAAAGCGGTTGGGGAAGGTGATATTGGTCTAAATACTGGGGGCATGGGAGCTTATTCCCCGGCACCAATTATTGACTCGCGCATGCATCAAAAAATTATTGATGAAGTCATGATGCCAACTATGAAAGGTCTCATTGATGAAGGTACACCCTACCTGGGTTTTCTTTATGCAGGGCTTATGATTCATCAGGGAGAGCTTAAAGTTCTAGAATTTAATTGCCGATTCGGTGATCCAGAGACTCAGCCAATTCTTCTAAGGTTAAAATCAAGCTTGGTGCAACTATGCTTGCACGCCATTGAAGATCGATTAGAAGCTTATGAATCTCAGTGGGACGAAAGACATTCTTGTGGCGTGGTCATTGCTTCCAAAGGCTATCCAGAAAAATATCTATCCAACCAAGAAGTGCAAATTACAGAATTGCATTCAGAAGACATGAAGTTATTTCATGCTGGCACCACGCTCAAAGATCATCAAGTCATGACCTCTGGCGGGCGAGTCTTTTGTGCAACTGCGCTTGGTATAAATTTAAAAGAAGCCCAGTCTAAGGCTTATGATTTAGTAAACTCCGTATCATTTAATGGTGCTTTTTATAGAAAGGATATTGGATACAAGGGAATTAAATGAGGCTAATCGATAACTTTATTCATGAGTGTGATATTGCGCTAAAAACTCTGTCGTATAAAAAAAGCGGGACAGGCAGGACTTACCCTAGCAGTAAGGGTGCGCACACCCTTACAAAAACAGAAAAAAAATTCTCTGCTCAACTTATGAGGGTTAATCTTGCAGGAGAAGTTGCGGCACAAGCTCTATATAGAGGGCAAGCAATGGTATGCAAGGATGCTGAAATCAAAAAACATTTAATTCAAGCCGGAGAAGAAGAAACCGATCATTTAATTTGGTGTAAGAAACGCTTAGAAGACCTCGACGGCAGGCCATCTATCTTTAATCCTCTTTGGTACGCAGGCTCTTTTACGATTGGCGCCCTCTTTGGAAGCTTGGGTGAAAAAACAAGTTTAGGTTTTGTGGAAGAAACTGAGAAACAAGTAGTCAAACACCTAGAAAAACATTTAGCTCAAGTCTCTCAAAATGATCAAGAAACCATAGATATCTTAAAAACGATGAGAGCCGACGAGGATGAGCATGCAAAAGAAGCCTCAGCTAGCGGAGGAGAGTCGTTGCCGAAGCCCGCAAAAAAAATAATGAGTATTACTGCAAAGGTTATGACTTCAGCCAGCTCTTATATTTAAAAATTATTCCTCATGAGGCTTTCGCCTATCAAAAAAACATTAATATTATTATTTTTTAAATAATTTAGATCATTCTGATTTTTGATGCCTGACTCGGCCACAAAAATATTTTTCTGACTAAAGAGGGTCTTGAGTCTGACTGAATTCTGAAGATCTACCTCAAAGGTTTGTAAATTTCTATTATTGACTCCAATCATTGCATTCTGAAAATGCTCTACTCTCGCCAGTTCATGCTCATCATGAACCTCAATTAAATAGTCGAGCTGTAATTCCTCTGCGAGATTTACAAATGAACTCATCTCAGCATCAGATAAAATGCTGGCGATTAATAAAATACAATCTGCACCAATTAACTTTGCTTCATAGATTTGATACTCGTCAACCATGAAGTCCTTTCTAAGGATAGGAAGAGTGCTCATGGCCTTAACGTCTTTAAGATACTGGATGCTGCCCAAGAAAAAATCTTCTTCAGTGAGAATGGATAAAGCAGCTGCCCCAAACTCTTCATACTCCTTAGCTTTCTGCACAGGGTCAAAATCTTCAGCAATAATTCCCGCGCTAGGTGAGGCTTTTTTTATTTCCGCAATAATTGCTTGATCCTTATTCATGAGACTTGTCTTAAAATTGCCTTTTGGAAGATTCAACTCAGACAGTTGGGATTTAATATTTTCAAGAGGCAAGAGAAGCTTCTGCTTCTCAAGTTTAGCTTTGGTGTTAATGACGATGTCATGAAGAATGCTCATGTGTTATTTGAAACCCTCACATAAGAAGCCAGTTTGTCTGCTGCCGCTCCGTTATTCATTAAGCTCAAAGCAAGGTCCACCCCTTCGGCAATTGAAATGGTTTTACCTGCAACATACAAAGCCGCGCCAGCATTTAAAGCAATCATGTCCTGCACAGCAGATTGCTCTCCTGCAAATGCTTCTCGTACTAATTGAAGACTGTCATTTGCAGATTGTGCAGAAATTTCAGTGAGTTGTGCCAGAGATAAACCAAAGTCTTTTGGAGAAATTTCATAACTGATAATCTTTTTATTTTTGAGCTCCGCAATATACGTCGAGTCAGTGATGGTAATTTCATCCAAGCCATCAAACCCATGAACAATTAATGCATGTTCCATGGACAGGTTTTTAGCAACAGAAGCAAAAGTTGTGACCAGCTCTTTGCTGTAGACACCAAGTACTTGCCTTTTAGCACCACAAGGATTTGTGTGCGGGCCTAATAGATTAAATATTGTTTTCTTCCCGATCCTTTGTCTTGCTGGCATGACATATTTCATGGACTCATGATGCAAAGGTGCAAATAAAAAAATGAAGCCAACCCTTTTAAAAATCTCTGTAAGCTTTTCACGATCATGGCCAATGTTAGCTCCAGCTTCTTGTAAAAAATCTGCGCTGCCAGACTTACTTGAGATTGCTTTATTGCCATGCTTGGTTACTGCTGCGCCGCCTGCAGCTGCGACAAAAGCAGAGGCCGTAGAACAATTAAAGGTGTGCATCCCAGTGCCCCCAGTACCACAGGTATCAATGTGATCACCGTCTCCAATCTGGTAAGTTAAAGATTTGTCTTTCATCACCCTAGCTGCTGCAGTGATTTCCATTTCAGTGATCCCTTTATTATTTAATGCCAAAAGAAATTCTTCGATGGCATCATCTGCAATCTCTCCGGTCATGATGGCTTCAACGCCAGCTTGCATTTCCAGAAATCCTAGGTCTTGTTTATCTCGGACTTGTTGAATCAGGCTCTCAATCATAATGTTAAAAAATTTGCTATTAGTTTTATGCCATAGTTAGTCTCAATAGATTCTGGATGAAATTGAACGCCGTAAATAGGCTTTGTTTTATGTTCAACACCCATAATAATCTCAGGCTTGCCCTGAACGGTGCAAGTAACTCGCAGCTCATCAGGCAAAGTTTTATGGTCGATAATTAAACTGTGATATCTGACAACATCAAAGCTCTCATCAATATTTCGAAAAATACCTTCTCCAGAATGTTGAACTGATGATAGTTTGCCATGGAAGATTTCAGGGGCTTTAATAATGTTTCCTCCAAAAGCTGCTCCAATTGATTGATGCCCCAGACAGACACCCAGCAAAGGGACGGTTGCTGCATGAACTAATTCTACTGAAATTCCAGCCTCATTCGGGGTGCATGGCCCTGGGGAAATCACAATTTTATCTGGGCTAAGAGCCTGAATATCTCCAATGGTAATTTCATCATTTCTAAACACCCTCACTTCATGACCGCACTCGCCAATATAGTGAACCAAGTTGTAGGTAAAAGAGTCATAATTATCAATGACAAGGATCATGAGATCATCTCAATCGCATCTACAAATACTTTAGATTTTTGTTGGCATTCTAACCATTCATTCTCCGGCACTGAGTCAGCTACAATGCCAGCTCCTGCGCCCACATGAATAATTTTATCTTTAATTACAGCTGTTCTAATTGCAATGGCAGTATCAATGTTTCCATTCCATCCAATGTAGCCGATAGCACCTCCATAGATGCCTCTAGAGCTAGGCTCAAGCTCATGAATGATTTCCATTGCTCGAATTTTTGGCGCCCCTGATAGAGTGCCAGCAGGTAGGGACGCTTTTAGAACGTCCAGATAGTGCAAGTCATCTTGCAGCTCTCCAACAACATTAGAAACAATATGCATCACATGAGAATACTTCTCTACCACCATCTTGTCGGTGACTTTAACTGTTCCAATTTTTGAAACCTTGCCGACATCATTTCTACCTAAATCTATCAGCATGAGATGCTCTGCTATTTCTTTTGCATCAGCCAATAACTCTTCTTTGTGTTTCAAATCTTCAGCGTCATCTTGGCCTCTTTTTCTGGTGCCAGCCATAGGTCTCAGGGTCACCTGGCTATCCTCAAGTCTCACTAGAATTTCTGGAGATGCACCTACAATCTGGCATTCATCTAAATCTAAAAAATACATATAGGGAGAGGGATTTAACTGTCGAATAGCTCTGTATAAATCAAAAGGATCGCCAGCAAAATTTGCAGAAAAATCTTGAGCTAGAACAACCTGCATCACATCACCCTCTGCAATGTAATTTTTGATGGTCTGAACTGCCTCAAGGTAGCCGTCTTTAGAGAAGTTAGAGGTAAATTTAAATTGATTTGTGGGCTTTTTAAAATTATTAGATGGTATTTCAATCCCTGGGGTAATCAGTGACTCGATTCCATTAAGTATTTCTTGCGCTTCTTCAAATGATGTGTTCTTTGGGTTAGCATTGAAAATTAGTTGTGTTGATTGATCTAAGTTATCAAATACGATTAATTTCTCCGCTTTGATGAGTAAGATGTCGGGCATATGATCTTGAAACTTTGAGCCTTTTGTCTGCAAACTAGCAATTTTTTTCTCAGCATATTGGGCGCTTTCATAAGCAAAAAATCCAACATACCCACCATAAAATCGAGGCAAATTATCGATTAGAGGAGCTTTGTGTGACATGGTCATCATCTGAACCTCATGCAAAGGATCGTCTGAATGAAAGCGGTCTATTCGCCCATCAATAAAAGTCTCAATTTCATTGCCATAAACCTTGATGTAATCAGAGCAATCTATACCTATGATTGAGTACTGAGCCCATTTCTTACCTCCTTCAACCGACTCAAGTAAAAAAGTATTATGTTGCTTGCCGCTTTTTAGGTATAGCGAAATTGGGGATTCATTGGGCGCATGAATTTGTCTTGCCATGGGAATGACCGAGAAACCCTGTTTCAAAAAATTACTGTACTCTTCTTTTGAGATCATGTTGCTCTTGCTACTTAAAAATTATTGTATTGCCAACGCCAATGCCATTCTCTGCAAACCACCCTTCATTCACTTCTAATGCCATCCTCGCAGGACTAACTGAGCACACCGACTCTTCTGAATATGGCTCCATTGCATAAATCTCTTGAATAGTGCCCTCTCCTGAAAGATAGGCCACACTTAATGACAATGAAGTATCTTTCATCCACATGCATCTTTGTCCACTGGTCTGCCACAAAAAAAGCATGCCCGTATTTTGCTTTAAATCATCAGTGTGCATTAAGCCTTTTCTTCGTAGCTGATCATTGTTTGCAATACTTACAGTCAGAAATTTTTCTGTGCCCGCAAAGGAAATTTCAAGCGCCTCCAGCGAGAGGCCAAGAAAGATGATGGGAAGACTAAGAAATCTTCTGACGAAGTTCTTTGATGGTCTGTACATAGTCAGATGATCCAAAAATTGCTGAGCCCGCCACAAAGACATTTGCGCCTGCTCTTGCTGCGCCTTCAATGGTGTCAAGGTTGATGCCGCCATCCACTTCTAAGAAAATTTGATGGTCTGTTAAAGCAATCATCTCTGAAACTTTCTGAATTTTCTGCAATGTACCTGGAATAAATTTTTGGCCGCCAAACCCAGGATTCACACTCATCAAGAGCACTAAATCAATATCCTGAATTACATTATCAAGCACAGAAGTTGAGGTTGCAGGATTTAAAGCAATTCCCACTTTGCACCCTAGATCTTTAATTAGATCGATGGTTCTGGCTACATGTTTAGTAGCCTCTGGATGGAAACTAATAAGATCTGCGCCTGCTTCTGCAAAACTTTTTGCAATCTCATCAACAGGTTCCACCATTAAATGGACATCGATAAAATCTTGAATCCCTTCATCTCTAAGAGATTTACAAACCATTGGTCCAATAGTTAGGTTAGGAACATAATGATTATCCATCACATCGAAATGAATCCAGTTTGCGCCGGCTTGAATCACTGAGCTAACTTCTTCACCAAGCCGAGCAAAATTTGAAGCTAAAATTGAGGGCGCTATTAAAGTTTTAGGATTTTTCATAGTTTAATTTTCTTCTTTTAAGGAGCGCCTTGCAAGCTCCAATCTTTCAATGGTCCCCACGTCAATCCAGAGAGCTGAATCAGTGTAGCCCGTCACTTTAGACTCCAAAATTAAGGGTTTGAGGATAGTATTCCAAATATCAAATGGCTTCTGGTGATCGATGTAGCCCTGCATAATCTTCGGGTGAAGGACTGACAAACCAGACCATGTAAGATCATTGCGCCCTGTTTGAATGATTACTGTCTCGTTTTCAATTGAAAAATCTCCCTCAGGATTGTGAGGGGGATTGGGCACTCCAATTAAATGAGCATGAGAGGTTTCCATTAAAAGATGGGCATAGTCAATCTCTGAAAAAATATCTGCATTACATAAAATAAAGGGTGCATCTCCAAGGCTCTCCATCGCATTGATCAGGCCACCTCCCGTCCCATAAGGAAACGGCTCCTCTATCACATGAATATTAAAAGACTGGCTATGTTGGGCTAGCTCATCTTTAAGTTGCTGACCTAGATAAGACACATTCACAACAAAATCATCGATGCCAATGGCAGCCAACTTATTCAGCTGATCGACAATTAAGCTATTTTTTCCAACTTTCAGCAGCGGCTTAGGCGTCTGCTGAGTCAGAGGGCTCAATCTTTTGCCAAGGCCTGCTGCAAGAATCATTGCTTTCATAGGGCTGATAATCTTTGGATCAAACGTGGTTGAATTTCTGCAATCATATAATCTCGGCAATCCACATCAGATGGAACCATGGCGATCAAATTGGATAAAATCATAGGCATATCCTTCAGCCTAAAATCCCGATCTTGTTCAAGGAATAATCTGGCTAAAACCCCTAAAATTCTCATATTCCTTTGAATAGCTCCCCATCGCACGATCTCATACCCATAAGCAATATCTTGATTGGAAGTAACTAAAGAACTGAAATGCTCCATTGCCAAACTGATAAAAGATTTATCTGCCGGCAGATAATGATCAACAAGGATGCCGGCTAAATCAATGCCAATGGGGCCCTTGCATAGGTCTTGAAAATCAATGACATGTATCTGGCCAGAGCTAGATAGCATTAAATTTCTTCTTTCAAAATCATAATGGCAGTTAACCCATGGTTGTTGGGTTAGCTGTTCAGACGTGTGCATAATCAAACTTTGTAATGATAGGTTATCAGGCAAGCCTAAAAATTGATTACAAAAGATTGTACAAAATAGCTCCATCTCTCCCCTTAAACCCTCAAGGGTTAATTTTGGAATATCTATCGGTTCAATAGAGTGAATGGCGGCCAGCAAATCAAGGCTTTGAAAGGTTAGTAATTTTGAATTATCGCGTGTTAGCGCAACAAGCAAATCTAAATCCCCCAGATCCTCTTGAATTAAGACGCCTAAATCAGAGGCATGATGAAGAATTTTAGGTGAATTAATTTGATGTGCTTGAAAAATATTTGCAATGGTTTCAAACTTTTGATGACACCCATATGCGGGGTCTAAATAACATAAAATACAACTAAAACCAGTTGCAGAGAGCCTCCAATACTCTCGTCCACTCGCTTCATTTTTTAAGGGTAAAGCTCTATTGGATGGGTATCCACATCGTGAACCTAAATCCAAGACCTCTGATTCTTTCAAATTAGCTATTTTTTATTTCCTCAGGCAACGGCGTGTCATCCGGCAAGAAGAAGTCAAGGGCAAGCTTATCAAAAGGTACATCTGCGTATTTGGTAAAGTCTCTCACCCCTGCTTCAAATAAAACCAAGTCATCAATGCAAAAATTGCCAGAAAAAGTTTCAGGGTTTTGATTGAAAATTTCATACGCGGCGTCAGCCATAATCTCTGGGGTCCTAGAAATACTCATCAGCTCCTCGCCGCCTAGAATATTCTTGATTGCCGCAGTGGCAATGGCCGTTCTTGGCCATAAACCATTTACAGCAATTTTATCTCCTTTCAACTCTTCGGCCATACCTAAAACACACATACTCATTGTAAATTTTGCCATGGTGTAAGCTAAATGAGGTCCAAACCATTTAGGCTTCATATCCAGGGGAGGTGCTAAATTAAGAATATGGGCATGGCTAGATTTTTTTAAATGAGGAATACAGTACTTGCTCACCAGGAATGTGCCTCGACCATTAATTTGATGCATCAGATCGTAGCGCTTCATATCTGTATCAGGTGTATTAGTCATAGAGATAGCCGATGCATTATTCACACAAATATCAATGCCTCCAAAAGTTGCCACCGTTTCATCAACAGCAGCTCTGACATTTGCCTCATCTCTAACATCTAAAATAATAGGGAGCGCTTCGCCGCCAGCAGCAATAATTTCTTCTGCTGCAGAATAAATCGTTCCAGCAAGCTTTGGATGTGGTTCAGCTGTCTTGGCTGCTAAAACTACTTTTGCGCCATCTTTTGCAGCCCTCTTCCCAATCTCCAGTCCAATACCTCGACTACCGCCTGTAATAAATAATACTTTTCCTTCTAAACTCATCGATTTTCTCCAAAAAAATTTATTGGTTAGCTTGCTTTAAAAATTACAGCTTGTTGTTGCATTTTTAAAATCATTAATGCAAGTTAAAGAGTAATTATATGCCGTTGAGCGGATGACAGCCATGAATGTAGATTTTATTTTTGATTTTGCCAGTCCCAATGCCTACCTTTGTCACAAAGCAATTACTGAGCTTGAAAAGAATCACGAGGTTAAATTTAACTACATCCCTTGTTTGCTGGGTGGAATTTTTAAATTAACTAATAATCAAGCCCCAATGATAGCTTTTGGCGAGATTCCCAATAAAATGAAATACGAATTTGATACAGCTTTCAATAGATTTTTGAAGCAACATCAGATTGAAAATTTTTGTATGAATGAGCATTTTCCTGTGAACACCTTACTCATTCTGCGCGGCGCCATAGTGGCTCAGAAAAATAATTTTTTTGAGTCTTACGTTGACGTGGTGATGATAGGCATGTGGGAGCGATCTTTAAGGCTTGATAATGCAGAAACCTTGCATGAATTGCTGACGCAGTATGATTGCCCTGCTGATTTACTCATCGAGCAAATCTCTAACCCTGAGATTAAAGCTGAACTAATTAATAATACAAATAAGGCAGTAGAAAAAGGTGTCTTTGGTATTCCGTCCTTTTTTATTGACGATGAGTTGTATTTCGGCAAAGAAAGCTTAAGGGAGATTAAAGATATGCTTTTGGAGTCGTCTGAAACTTTTTAGTTTTCCTCTTTTCTAAATTCAAAATAGTACAATTTAGATTCATGAAGAAGATCACTACTTATTGTGTCATTGCGCTTGCAACTATTCCTATACATTTAAGCGCAACTCTGGCTAATCAATTGCCTCAAAGCCAGGTTGTACAGGATGCTTTCCTGGGATGCGCTAACCCAGAATACCCGTTCATAGAAAAACGTTTCTGGCCTACCCAAACCAGTGCTCTTGCGATTGATATTCAATCAAATGGAGTGGTGTTACTTAAAGAAAATGTAGAAATTCCAATCGATGGAGGTGCTCTCAGCGCTCAAAGTGCTAGCTATGATTCTAACAGTCAGTCCGTCCAGGAGATTCAGCAAGGGTCCTTGTATTATTTAGATTCATATTTTCAATTTCAAAGCGGGTCTTTAAATGGGCAATCAAAAAACTTTAGTTTTGTGGATGGTAAAAGTTATTTAGCTCAAAGAAACTTATTGATTGAGTATGAGTCATTAACCGGAGAATTTGGAACTAATCTGCTCTTTAATGATGCGCGTCTTACCTCGTGCCTTGATCCATTATCAGGTTGGCAAATCTCAGGCAAAACGATTGCCATTAATGAGAGCTCCCAGAGAGGCTATGTCAAAGATTTAAGCCTCCACGTGCGGAATAAAAAAGTACTAAAGCTGCCCTACTTTCCTTTTACTACTTCTTCCGAGCGATTGAGTGGATTTCTTGAGCCAGATATAGGGATCACGAGTGATGGCTTGGATCTATATGCCCCTTATTTCTTGGTCCTTTCAGGAAAAAGTGATATTACTATGGCCCCGAGACTCCTCAGAGATAGAGGGGTAGGATTAGAGGTAAATTATCGATATCTGACGCGCGACAACTTAAATAATTATCTCGACCTGATGTATTTTCCAGGCGATAAAAAAGCAAAAAAATACTATGCTTTGAATGATGCAAGGTGGGCCTTTAAATTGAAAGATTCCAGGCAATGGCACAATATTAATGGAGAAATCAACTGGGCTAAATCTTCTGATCCCATGGTCTTGTTAGACTTGCCTTCAAGCTTAACTAGTGTCGCCAACCAACAAGATCACTACCTCCCTCAATCTATTAAAGTTAGCACAAACGTCAATAATCTGAGCATCAGTATTGCAAGGCAAGGCTATCAATCCCTGAACCCATTTCTATCTGGTGGCTACGTTAAAGAGCCAGAAGTTGAATTAGCCTATCAATCTTTTATTGGGCCATTGTNTTATTTTGGAAGAATTCTATATTCGGATTTTGATGCCAATCAGAAGAATTATAATAGTTTTACTGGCTCAACCAACCTCATTACTGGCTCACGAACAGTAGCAGAAATAGGGTCTTCTTCTAGGCATCAAGTTGGAGTCTTAAATATTGCATTAAATGGTTCTGTCATAACAAAAAAATACAGCCTCAACACTACAAGCAATGCGTTAAACTCAAGCACCATCCCCTCGTTCGATGCAACCTTCTCAGCAACTGCAAGGCAGGTAATGCCCCAAGGAGTCTCCCTCATCACTCCCTCACTTTCATACGCAAAAACAAACTATCAAGATCAGTCTCTAGATCCAGTATTTGATCTGCATATAAGAAGCGGCCATTACCTGGGCCTTCGTAATAAAGACATATTTTTTGGTAAAGATAGGGTGGCAGATCAGGAATATGTTCTTGCGCAAATTAAATGGCAAGCGCATTTAAATAATCGGCATCGAGTCTTGTTTCAGCTTACCAAGAAAAATGAACTGCAGGCTAGCAAGGTCTTCAATCAAATGCTTGGGCTTGATCTGAAGCCTGACCAGCGAACTGGTCTGAAGGCACAATGGGACGGCTTGCAAACTAATGCTGTAATAGAGATCAACTATTCACATATAACAAATCAAACAAATTTTATGAATGCTTATTATGAAATTCAACTTCAAGAAACCCAGCTATCTGTCTCTCGAAAATTTAGACGGCAAGTTCCTTTGCTGGGCAGGGTCAATGAGTTAGATTATGGCGAGGTAACCCTGGATCATAATCTTGCTCAAGGCTACAGATTCTTGGCGGGCATTAGCAAAGATCTCTCTAGCAATAAAAACTTAGCTAGTTACTTTGGCATAGGTTATGAAAACTGCTGCGTTGCCTTAAAATTATTTGCATCAGATAAAAGATTATCAAAATATGATTTCTTGAATGCTGTATCTTTAGATGTTGAAGCGCAGGCTTGGGAGAATATGATTTCTATAGAAAACAAAAGTAGAATTAATTTTGAGTTTGAGCTGAAAGGAATTACAGGTTCAAAAACGCAACTAAATAAATTCTTTTCCAGTACCTTTGCTAACTTTTAATTCAGTACAATACCCATTATGAAAAAAAAAATATATCTAATCCTCGTCCTCTTGGTAGCATCACCCCTTAGCGCAAAGGTAGAAACTCTCGACAGAATTGCAATTATTGTAGGAGATGGAGTCGTGCTGGAGTCCCAAGTAACCAGCATGCTAGAAACAATCAAGCAAAGATATGCTGATCAAGGTGCGGCCTTGCCTCCAGCTGAAGTCATGCTTGAACAAGTTCAAGAGAGGTTGATCATTGAGGAATTACAACTACAAATGGGAGTGCAAGCTGGAGTGCGAGTTGGAGATGGGGAGCTCAATCAAGCTTTTGAAGAAATTGCTAATAATAACAACCTATCCTTAGAAGCTTTTATAGAATCTCTTGAAGAACAAGGGGCTTCATATGAAGATCTCCGCACTCAAGTTCGCAAGGAAATGATTATCCAAAGGGTTCAACGAGGAAGGGTGGGCCGGCAAGTAAATATCACAGAGCAAGAACTTGAAGGTTTTTTAGCCACCGAGGGATCGGTAAAAGAGCTATCGCCTGAGTTATTTGTAAGGCAAATTCTTGTGGTAACTGAAAAGCAGGCAAAAGAGATACTCTTAAAAATTGAATCTGATGAAGACTTCGCAGCTCTGGCAAAAGAGTTTTCAACTAATGCCAATGCTGGGTCAGGTGGTGAAATGGGATGGCGAAATCTTGCTGATTTTCCTAGCTTATTCGCCGAAGCTCTTAAGCATCAGAAAAAAGGCTTTATCAGCGAACCTTTAAAAAGTAGTGCAGGGTTTTATATCCTTAAATTAGAAGATAAACGAGGCAACCTAGTGCGATTTGAAGATCAATGGCATGTTCGGCATATCTTGATGATGCCTACAAAGATGAGAGATGAGCAATTCACTAAATCAGAGCTGGAAGAGGTGCGAGTGCGAGCTGAGTCGGGAGAGGACTTTGCATTACTTGCAAAAGAATTCTCTGAGGACCCAGGTTCTGCAAGTCGCGGTGGCGATCTAGACTGGCTGAGCTTAGGCAAAACAGCCAAAGCATTTGAAAACATGATGGTCTCTTCCCCTGTTGAGGAAATTTCTCCAGTCTTTGAATCAGAGTTTGGGTTTCACTTCCTACAAGTACTAGGTAAGAGAACCGAAGATCTTACCGAAGAAGTCATTAAAGATCGTGCGTACGGTATTATCTTTGCCCGTAAGTATGATGAGGAGCTTGAAAATAGCTTGAGAACAACTCGAGCAGAAGCATTTGTTGAGTTCAAAGAATTAGATTGAAGCAAATACTCTACTCTCATGGAGAGCCGGCTGGTATAGGGGTTGATTTAATTTTGCATATTGCAAAATTAAATTTTTGGGATGCAATTAAAGCTCCAATTATTGTTATAGCTGATCTGGCACTTCTAAAAGCTAGGGCGGCTGATCTAAATCTTCAGATACAATTTTTAGAACTCAAGGACCTAACCAAAGCTAAAAAAAATAAAATTGGCTCAATTCAATTTTATTGTGCAGCACCTTGTAAGGATAATATTGCTGGAACATTAAATCCCCATAATGCTGGTTATGTCATTGCTAATTTAAACTTTGCAATACAAGCCGCCCTCAAAAATTCTAAAATTGCTCTAGTAACTGGCCCAATTCAAAAAAGTAATCTGGTTGATGGTGGGTTCAAGAATTTTCAAGGACACACAGAATGGATTCAACAAAAGACTCGTGCAAAACATGCCGTTATGTTGCTGGCTTCCAAAAAAATAAAGGTAGCACTAGCCACAACTCATATCCCCCTGTCAGAAGTTGCTAAAAATATTAAAAAAGCCAGATTAATTAATATTATTAGGATTGTTGAGGAGGGGCTAAAGAAGAAGTTTAATATTAAGAACCCTAAAATTCGAGTACTTGGCTTAAACCCACATGCCGGTGAAAGCGGCAAAATTGGCCAAGAGGAAATAAAGATTATTGCGCCTGCTGTTGAAGCCTGTAAAGCGAAAGGAATTAATGTGTTGGGCCCAATCTCTGCAGATACGGCGTTTAATAAAGCTCTTTTAAAAGATACTGATGCGTATATTGCAATGTTTCATGACCAAGCGCTGCCCGTGCTTAAAGCATTGAGCTTTGGAGAGGCGATCAATACAACTCTAGGCATTCCAATCATTAGAACCTCTGTTGACCATGGAACGGCTCTCGAAATAGCAGGCAAAGCGAAGCCATTGCTTGGCTCCCTCAAAGAAGCGATTGTTCAAGCTGAAATCCAGCTCAGATGAGTGATAGAAGCCACCGACGAAAATTAGGTCAAAACTACCTGATAGATCCTGTCATTCTTTTTGAAATAGAGAGAGCCATTAACCCGCAGATGCAAGATACTTTTTTTGAGATTGGTCCTGGAACTGGCGCTCTTACCAAGTCACTGATCGGCGAAGAAATAAAAATTATTGCCATGGACCTAGATGAAGATAATATCAAGTCTCTTCAAAAAAAATTTTCCCATGCCAACCATGAATTTATCCACGGTGACATCCTCCATGCACCACTAGATTTCTTATCTAAAAAGATTCATAGGGTGGTAGGCAACCTTCCATATAATATTTCTACACAAATAATACTAAAATTAATTCACTTCACTCCGTATATTGCTGATATCCATTTTTTAGTGCAAAGGGAGGTTGCTCATCGAGTTTGCTCTTCTCATGGCAGTAAAAACTGGGGAAGATTGGGGGTAAAAATTGGAGCATTTTTTCAAAGCACTGCTTTATTTAATGTGCCCCCTGAAGCTTTTGATATCAAGCCAAAAGTTCAATCTACTCTCATCAGGCTCATCCCTCGCAAAGCTCCTCAAATAAAATTAGAACAATATCAAGATTTCTCGACCTTTGTAGATACTGCCTTTGCAAACAAACGGAAGAACATCAACAATAACTTAAAAAAATTACCAATAAACTTGGAAAAACTAAATATTAACCCATTAGCAAGAGCTGAGGAGCTTTCATTGGATGAGTTTATGGTCATGTTTAAAGCAACTCTTGTGTAACATGAGCACTTATGTAGTTGGTGATGTGCATGGTTGTTACAGTCAATTTTGCAGGCTATTAGATAAAATTAATTACAACCCTGTCAAAGATAAAATTATCTTAACTGGTGATTTGGTGAATCGAGGCAATGAATCTTTGACCATGATTAATTTTTGCATGGATAACCCAGGGATTAAAACTGTTCTAGGGAACCATGATCTATATCTTCTGTATTTACTATCAATCAATAAAGGCAAAGGAAAGTTAAAAAAAATTATTAAGGCTAAAAACCATAAAAAAATATATCAATGGCTCCTGAGCAAGCCACTATTTATTAAAGAAAAAGATTTGAAATCAGGCAATACTTTTTTTATAACCCATGCTGGAATCCCTGAAATATGGTCGCCTAATAAGGCGCAAAAATTAGCCAAAGAAACATCAGAAGCTTTAAAGAAAAATCCAAGCAAATTTCTNGAATCAATGTGGGGCAATAATCCAAGAACCTGGAGCGATAGTCTTGAGGGATCAGAGCGATATCGGGTGATTGTCAACTATTTAACCCGTATGAGATTTATTAACTCTTCGGCCACCCTAGATTTAAAAAATACTAGTGCGGCTAGTTCAAACAATTTCAAACCATGGTTTCAATACGACTCTAAAAGATATCTCGATAAAAAATACTACTATATTTTTGGTCACTGGGCAGCGCTAAATGGCAAAACCCACAGCGAACATTTTATAGGTTTGGATACTGGCTGTGTGTGGAAGGGAAAACTCACAGCCGTGCGTTTAGAAGATTTAAAAAAAATTTCAGTGAAGTATTAAAATGGAAGTGTATGAAGTGGGAGGTTGTGTTCGCGATGAATTAATGGGTGTCAAGCCCAAGGATAGGGACTGGGTTGTGGTAAATTCTAGCCCTGGTGAGATGGAGAAAAAGGGATTTAAACCTATCGGCAAAGATTTTCCTGTCTTTCTTCATCCCGCCACGAATGAAGAATATGCTTTAGCTCGGACAGAAAAGAAATCTGGCATAGGGTATAAAGATTTTATCTTTTATTTTGATAAAAATGTTACCTTGGAAGAAGACCTTCAAAGGCGCGATCTCACAATTAATGCCATAGCCAAAGATGCAAATGGTTTGATTATTGATCCATTTGGGGGCATACGGGATATTAAAGAGAAGATATTTCGTCATACATCTAGTGCCTTTGCTGAAGATCCTTTAAGAGCTCTGCGACTCGCAAGATTTAAATCATACCCTCATCTTAGTGAATTCATAACATCAACAAAAACAACAAAGCTAATTCAAGATATTGTCCTTTCTGGTGAGCTCTCATCCCTGTCGGCTGATAGAGTTTGGATGGAGGTGAGCAAAGCTCTGTCCAATCTGAACGCTGAAAAATTTTTTGAAAGCTTGTTAGAGCATGGGCTGCTCAAGCCTTGGTTTATAGGGCTAGAAGCAGTCAGCCAAGATGGTTCTTGCCCAGAACATAAATGGGCAGAAATTCAGAGAGTAAATAATTTTTCACTTTGCAAAGAGCTTCCTATACCCAACTCTTTTAAGAGAGCGGTTGATTTATTGCAATTAATTTTAAGACTCATTCAATGCTCGGAATTTGATGGCAAGCTCAGGCTGATTGAAAGTTTAAATTTTCCAAGAAATAATCAAGAGCTTGAAGCATTATTTAATTTACCGGCCTTTCAAGAGCACGTAAAAATTTTAAGAGCAATTCAAAATGCTGTGCTCAATATTGATTTTACTCAACTAGCAGATATTCCTAATCATGCAGTATCGGAAAAAAAACAATTCCTTTATTATGAAGCTCTGAAATCTATCATATGAATAAAGTTATTTTAATTACGGGCGCTGCCAAAAGAATTGGCAAAGAGATTGCTAAAGAGTTTTTTCGCGGCGGTGCAAACGTTATTATTCATTTTAACCGCTCTGAGAGAGATGCCGTTTATTTGTGCGATGAGCTCAATGCTATCAGAGAAAACAGTGCTGTATCTATTCAAGCAAACTTAGATCNCTCCAATGAGATAGAGTTACTTGCACAGAATGCCTTGGCAGCTTTTGGAAGAATTGATGGCCTAGTAAACAATGCCTCGACCTTTTACCCAACCCCAATGGGAAGCTTCACCACTCAAGACTGGGATGCCTTAATGGGCAGTAATTTAAAAGCACCATTATTTTTAATTCAAGAGTTGTGCCAGGAGCTAAAAAAACAATCTGGTTTTATCATTAACGTGACGGACATTAATATTCATCGCTCTATTTCAAATCATTCGATTTATCTTGCTGCAAAATCTGGGCTAAGTAGTATCACCCAATCACTTGCAAAAGATTTAGCCCCTGAGATTCGAGTAAATGCAATTGCGCCAGGCGCAATACTAGAGCCGCCTCATAAAACATGGACAGATGAAGAAAAAAATAATATCTTGAAGGCCGTGCCTTTAAAAAAAATGGGGACAGAGAGTGATATAGCAAAAGCTGCTTTGTTCTTAGCTGAGGCTCAATACATCACTGGGCAAACTCTAAATATAGATGGAGGGAAATCACTCTAATGGAAACAAAGAATCACGATGTCATTTTCTCTGGAACTAAAGACGTTGCAGAAAACTTAAAATTTGATGAGTCTAAACTACAAGAATGGCTTGGGGATAAAATCCCTGGGACTGGAAAAATTCTTCAAGTCTCTCAATTTAAAGGCGGGCAATCAAACCCTACTTATAAAATTTTAACTGAAAAGAAAAATTTTGTGCTTAGAAGAAAGCCTCCTGGGGAACTTCTTAAGTCAGCTCATGCAGTTGATCGAGAGTATAAAGTAATCACCGCCCTTCAAAATACAGAAGTTCCTGTTCCAAAAACTTATGGCTTATGTGAAGACCGGGATGTCATAGGCACTGAATTTTTTGTGATGGATTTTCTAGACGGGAATATTTATTGGGATCTTATGCTGGCAGATAAATCTCCGGCGGAAAGACGATCCATTTATCTCAGTAAAAATAAAGTTATCGCTGAGCTACACAAAGTGAACTATCAAGCGGTGGGTCTTTCAGATTACGGAAAGCCTGGGAACTATGTAGCCAGACAGGTCTCTCGTTGGACTAAGCAGTATCTTGCCTCCCAAACCGAAGAAATCCCAGCAATGAATCGATTGATTGATTGGCTGCCAAACAACATACCTGATGATGATGAAACATGTATTGTCCATGGAGATTACCGCTTGGATAATATGGTCTTTAATGAAGGTAATAACGTCATGGGCGTCTTGGACTGGGAACTTTCAACTCTCGGGCATCCTGTGGCAGATTTTAACTATCATTGCATTAGCTGGCGTAATATTCCTCAGCTGGCTGATGAAAAGTTCTGCAAAGAATATGGTATTCCTAGTGAGAAAGAGTATCGAGAAATGTACTCTGAAACAACGGGGAAAGATCTCTCCAGTAACTGGGAATTTTATTATATTTTTAATATCTTTAAACTTGCTGGGATCTTACAAGGCATCATTGGCAGAGTGAGAGATGGTACTGCTGCAAGTAAACATGCTGAAGATCGCGCAAATCAGGTAANACCTCTTGCTGAAGCAGCCTGGGCTTTGGTCGNGCAAAATTATAGATAAGAAAGTTTAGATTAATTCTTGAAGGGGCTCTGATACAAATTGATACTTGTGAATCTCTTCACTTTCAAAAATGATTTCATCGGTATCGTTGATCTGTAAAATAATATCAATGTCTAATGTTCGAGCGCTGAATTTAGGTGCGTGCCTGTTCCGCCCTGCTGAGTTTTCAATCTCTTTGAGCTGCTGATTTAGAATATTAAAATTCATCTCACTGCTCCCAGCAACCACTAGGTTTAAAAAATCATCACCCTCAAAACCTTCCGCCGCAGTTTGATGGGTCGAAGAAATCTCAAGATCAAAGAGAAGATTGTGTAACTCCTCAATAGCAAATTTAAGGTTGTCTGGGGCGTTGATGTTGCTCCCTAGCGATAGAAAATACTTCATCATTATCGATGGATGATAATGCCGACATCATCAGCATGCCTGAGAGCTCCAGGCTTGGAAACTCTAAGCCTCAAAGAGGAAACTCCATGTTCCTTTTTTACTAATGCCGCGATGCCTTCTGCAAGGGTTTCTTGGAGTTGAAAGCTAGATGATTCAACGTATGCGATAATCGCTTTAGTAATGGCTTTGTAATCAAAGGTATCTTCGATAGCATCAGTTTCTGCAGCTTTTTTAGAGTTGAGTGCTATCTCTAAATCAATGCTAATTTCCTGCCGAACCTTTCTCTCCCAGCCAAAAATACCAATAATTGCTTGAACTTTAAGATTGCTAATATAGATTCTATCTTCCATCACTTATGCAGCCCCAAAGGCCATCTTGGCCTGGCGCACGAAACTAGGCTGTAGGTTGCTTCATGGGCTTTCAAACTTCCAAGATAGGCGATCATTGCAGCATTATCTGTGCAATGGGCTAATGGTGGGTACAAAACATTAATGTTTAATCCTGCCTTTAAATCTGAGATTTTATCTCTTAGCATTTTATTTGCAGCCACTCCGCCAGCTAAAATAATTGATTCCCTTCCAGTGCCCTCAAGAGCTTTGGAAATTTTTTTAACTAAAACTTCAGTTGCGGCATGCTGAAATGATGCTGCAATATCAGCTTGAATTTCTGAAGTCATTTCTGTTAGATCTTGAGCAGCATAGAGCACTGCTGTTTTTAGGCCGCTAAAACTAAAATCATAATCTGAGCTGTGCAGCATGGGTTGTGGAAAATTAAATTTCTTTGGGTCGCCGTGCTTTGCAATTTTTTCAATTTCAGGGCCTCCGGGATAGCCAAGACCGATAAGCTTTGCAACTTTATCAAAAGCCTCTCCTACTGCATCATCCCTCGACTGCCCTAAAATTTTATATTCATTCAGACCCTGAACATCAATGATCAGCGAATGTCCTCCAGAAACAAGTAGCGTTAAAAATGGGAACTCTACCTGCTCTCCACCCAAGAAAGGTGCCATCAAGTGTGCCTCAAGATGGTTAACAGGAATCAAAGGTTTGTTCAGAGCAATCGCCAAGCCTTGCGCAAAATTTTCTCCAATTAAAAGCGCTCCCAAAAGACCAGGACCAGCTGTATAAGCTATATGATCTATTGATTCTGGATCAATTGAGCCTAAAGCATGCTTATAAATTTGAATAATTTTTTTGCAGTGGTCCCTAGAAGCTAGCTCAGGTATCACTCCACCATACTCACTATGCAAGTCAATTTGCGAAAAAACTGATTCGCCAATTAAACCTTTTTCTGAATCAAACAAGGCAACTGCAGTCTCATCGCAAGAAGTTTCAATGCCAAGGGTAATCATAAAAAAAATTTTTGCATTCGGGCTATAAAAAGAATAAACTACTCAGCAATTATGCCTTCAATTATAATAAAAGAAACCGAATACTTTGACGTTGGACTTCGAAAGTTTAAGCGCGCTTGTGAAAAAGCTGCCATTGTTCCGGAGGTTAGAGCAAGAGAATTTTACGAAAAACCAACAGCAGTAAGAAAAAGAAAAATGGCTGCAGCGATCAAGCGTGCCCATAAAACTAATAGAAAATTTAGTTTCCCAAGACAAAGATCCTATCGCTAATTTGTCTCTTCTAGACACCATTAATCAAGACCTCAAAACTGCAATGATCAGTAAAGAAGTAGTTGCGCGCGATACTATTAGAATGCTGCTCTCTGAAATCAAAAAATATGAAATTGATGAAAGAAAAGAAGCAACCGATCCCATCATCTTGGCCCTCATTAACAAGAGCGTAAAACAACGCAGAGATTCAATCGAACAATTTAAAAATGGTGGAAGAGCAGATCTCGTAACCAAAGAGGAAGAGCAGCTCAAAGTTATTTTGCAGTATTTACCTCAACAGCTCTCTGTCGATGAGATCAAAGCAATTGTCCAGCAAGGTATTGATGAGATATCAGCACAAACAATGCAAGACATGGGCAAACTAATGGCTCTATTAAAGCCTCAATTAGAAGGCAAGGCTGATATGTCTGTTGTCAGCGCTGCGGTCAAAGAGCTTTTAAATTAGACTAAGTTTAATGCTTGTAAGCCGACGGCTTATTCTCCTTATTTGTATATCGCTCAGTTAGCCTAGTTGCTCTTGAGCTTAGGTCTTGAGCTTGACCTGCAATAAAAACAAATTCTGGAAAAGAGGATGGTTCCAATGGATCGGCATTCCATACAACTATATCTGCTATCTTGCCTTGAGCAATCGTACCTCGAGCACCTAAATTAAAAGTCTCAGCAACTGTTTGAGTCATCCCTTGAATGGCAGTCTCATAAGACATTCCGTAGGCCACAGCATTACCTGAGCCTTGTCTCATCAAATGATAGTTATGACTCCTTTGAGTGCTGAACATAATCTTAATGCCTGCTTCATCTAAAACTTTTCCAAGCATAAGGCTAGAGCCTAACTCATCAAAAGAATCTGGAATATTATCCATGGGGTCTATAATAACGGGAATCTTACTAGCCTTCAGTTGATTGATCACCAAAGGAGCTTCCTCCACACTTGCTAGGACTAAATTTAGCCCATATTTTTTCTTTAATGCTATTGCTTGAAGAATATCCACTGCGCGATTGGTCTCCAGCACAAAAGGTAAATTATCATCAACCAGTCTTTTTAAGGCTAGGATATCCTGAGCTTGAAGCTCTAATTGATCTGCTATGCGCATCTCTAACACCTCTTCTATTGGCATGGCCGACGCTTTCTGACCGAGCTCTAGCAGAGATTCAAGAACTGACAATGTTTCTGCTCTTGAGCCATAGGATGACCCCATGCGTCCAAACATTGCAATATCTTTGAGACCCTTGATTTCAAGACTCCCATCTAAAACAAAATAAGATGCCAAGCCAAACAATGGAAATGATGAGGGCCCGGGTGAAGTAATAGCACTAGTCACTCCATTGCTTCTGTTCCATGGAATCCCTGTGGAATGGGGGTTGAAGGCATTGAAAATACTAAAGCCTGCCTTCAGAACATCTGACTCATCATCTCTGGTTACATCAAGCGCATTAATTTCTACGATGCCCAAATTACTCATTGGAGAAATGAAACCCGGCGTGACTGGCAAGCCATTCAGCTCGATAACTTCAGTTGTGCCATTGATGGCAAGATTATTTCCAACACGTGAAATGGTATTTCCTGTGATGAGAATGTCTTGAATCTGCGCACCCTCTCCGTTACCAGAATGCACCATGCCACCCTTAAGCAGCAAAGATTGTGTGAAAGCATTTAAAGAAAAAAGTAAGAATAAAGATAAAAATAAATATTTCATATTATTGCACCCTGATTGTTTGAGGCTGAATTATGCCTAGGTCAAAATCTGTTACTGGTTGAGCTTTGGGATCATTCATATCGAATGCTACGGCGCCATCAACAAGAACTTGCTGTGCACGAGCATAAACACTAAAGGGGTTGTGAGTCCAAAGAACAATATCCGCATCTTTGCCGGGCTCAATGCTTCCAGTTGCCTCTATGACTCCTGCAGCTTTTGCTGGATTGCTTGTAATCCACCTCATGGCGTGGGCCTTGGAGATATCAAAACCAGCTCGATTACCAGCCGCCATAGCTTTAGCGGCCTCTTGATTCAAGTGCTGAATTCCAACTTCATCATCAGAATGAACAATCGCACACCCTGTGCCATTTCGCGCTTGATCTATAATTGCAATATTTGCAGGCACCATGTCATAAGCTTCATGTTTAAAGCCCCACCAATCTGCCCACATTGCTGCGCAGATCCCCTCATCTGCTAATAAATCAGCAATCTTGTATGCCTCGACAGCATGATGAAAGGTAGTAATTTTATAATCAAACTCTTTTGATAGCTCTACCATCATGGCCATTTCTTCTGCTCGATAGCAATGATTCTGAATTAAAATCTCTCCATCTAGTACACCCATCAAAGTATCCATAGCAAGATCGCGCTTTGGATGCTTGTCAGAATCTGTGTCTTGCATTCCATCTCGATAATCAGCTGCATCAATCCATGCGCTTCTGTAGCCTGCCATATTACCCATTCTAGTTGCTGGAGATTGCCTTCTATTGCCGTAAACTCTTTTTGGATTTTCGCCGCAAGCCATTTTTAATGAATGTGGGGCATTGGGGAATTTCATAGCTTGAATGGTATTCTTTGAAATGTTTTTAAATGTCGCCCCCCTTCCACCAAATAGATTAGCCGAACCAGGTAATACATGAAATGAAGTCACCCCACCTTTTAACGCTAATGCAAACTGAGGGTCTTGAGTCCAAATTGAATGCTCGGCCCAAACCTCGGCTGTAACAGGTGACGTAGCCTCATTGCCGTCCGAACTGGTGCTAACACCAGGCGCTGAATAAACCCCCATATGAGAATGTATATCAATAATCCCAGGTGTAATCCATTGCCCTGTAGCATCAATAACATTAATGCCGGATTGAGCAAGAGATTGACCCATTTCTACAATTTTTCCATCAGCAATGAGTAAATCATAGTCTAAGAATTCACCGCCCAGGCCGTCATAGATATTCGCAGATTTATATAAAATGGGTTGGGATTGCATTGGTTCATAGGTTGAAGCAAATGATTCGTTCTGACTCTTAGTTGTTTCACTCAAAGACTCATCTAGATCTGAGCAACCCAGGATTAGTAAAAGTGGTACCGATAACAGTGAAATATTTTTCATAATAGATTTTCCTCGCTTTGAGAATTATAAAGCCATTTAAAGAGATATAATATGTGCATGGAAAGAACTAATAATAGACAGACAAATCAAATGAGACCTATTGAGATAGAAATAGGAGTCAACAAACATGCTGAGGGATCGGCATTAGTAAAATTTGGTGATACTCATGTCATTTGTACAGCAACCATTGAAAATAGTGTACCTAGATGGATGCGTGGCTCTAATGAGGGTTGGATTACTGCTGAATATGGGATGTTGCCAAGATCCACTCACAGCAGAATGAATCGAGAGGCTGCTCGAGGCAAACAAAGCGGAAGAACCATGGAGATTCAAAGATTAATTGGGCGCTCATTGAGACAAGCCGTAGATTTAAAGTTTCTTAAAGATAAAACGGTGAGCATAGATTGTGATGTGATCCAAGCAGATGGTGGCACAAGAACTGCTGCAATTTCTGGTGCCTGCGTTGCATTGTTTGAGGCTATTAAAAATGCTCATGGTGATCACAGGGCTATTAAAGAATATGTTGCTGCTGTGTCTATTGGGCTAAAAGATGGTGAGCCTCTCCTTGATTTGAACTACGACGAAGATAGTTCGGCAGAAACAGATTTAAACGTAGTAATGACAGAAAGTGGTGGCATTATTGAAATTCAGGGCACAGCCGAGATTTATCCCTTCTCCAAGGATCAGCTTGATAGCATGCTGGCGATTGCCTCTGATGGGATCAAAGATATTATTGAAGTTCAAAAATCATGTCTGAGCTAAAAGACTATCAAAATAATTTCATTAACTTAGCTTTAAAATCCCAGGCATTAGAATTTGGAAGCTTTACGCTAAAATCTGGTCGAACTAGCCCATATTTTTTTAATGCAGCAAAAATGCTCAACGGCTGTGATTTATCACAGCTCGCCTTGTGCTACTTCCAAGCAATTGAGAACCTAAAAATTTCATTTGATTGTATTTATGGACCCGCATATAAAGGTATTTTTTTAGGCTCATTGGTAGCGATGAAATATAGTCAAGAAAATAGAATATATCCCCTTTCCTTTAATAGAAAAGAAATAAAAGATCATGGCGAGGGTGGAAATATTATAGGAACAGACCCATGTGGAGACGTCATGATTATTGATGATGTCCTTTCTGCTGGAACGGCCGCACGAGAATCTATTCATCTGATCGAAAGTCTTAAGGCTAATGCAAAATTATTTGTTGTTGGGCTTGATAGGCAGGAAAAAGGCGCTGGCACAATCTCGGCAAAAGCAGAGTTAGAAAGAGATTTTGATATTGTTGTGGAGTCTATTGTAAATCTGGATGCGCTCATTCAATTCTCGAAGCATAGTGAGCACTTTCATGCTTACCAAATTCAACTACAAGAATATCGCGAAACCTGGGGAGCATAATGTTTACTGGTATCGTTACAGCCCAAGGTCTGATTAAAAGAATTCAGAACCAACCAAACTACACCACTCTAAGTATTAAAGCGCCCAAAGGCTTTGCTCAAAATCTTAAGCGTGGGGCTAGCGTGGCTATCAATGGTGTCTGTTTAACAGTTAAAAAAGGGTCAACCAATCATTTGGAATTTGATGTAATTACTGAAACTCTTGATAAAACTAATTTAAAATTGCTTAACAAAAATGAGAAGGTAAACTTAGAACGCTCTATGGTTGCGACGTCTGAAATTGGGGGTCATCTAGTATCTGGGCATATTTTTGGGGTGGGGGTAATCAAGAGCATTAATGATCGAGGAGATACGAAAGATTTAAGAATTCAAGCTCCTGCTGCAATAATGCAATACTTATTTTACAAAGGATATATTGCTCTAAATGGCTGCAGTCTTACGGTTGGAAAAGTTCTAAAATCTTCTTTTAATATACACCTGATACCTGAGACCATTAAAGTAACGAATTTTCAGAGCCTTCAAAAAGGTGACCTTGTGAATATCGAGATTGATCAAACCACTGTCAATACCGTGGAAACAATCAAAAAAATTATGCTTGAGAAAAAAGCTTAGTTAGAACTGCCATCCTCATCCCTACTCCATTAAAAATTTGATTTTTGATTTTGCAATTATCAAGCTTGGCCGCCTCTTGATCTAATTCAATGCCAAAATTTACAGGACCAGGGTGTAATAAAATTGTTTCAGGGGAGGCCACTTGCAAGGAATCAACATTAATCTGATATCGCTCCACATAATCTGAGGCGCTAATTGTTAATTTCTCAGTGAGACGCTCATTCTGAATGCGCAACGCCATCACAACATCTGCATCCTCCATGGCAGTTTCTAAATCAGGCTCAAAGTTACCCAAAGAATCTTCAAGATAATTTTTACAAAGATCAGGATGGCCGCAAAAGGTAATAGTTTTGAAACCTACAATTTGAATGGCCTCAAGAAAAGAGCTGACCACTCTCGAATGATCTAGGTCACCTACTATTGTAATTTTTAGATCCTCAAAAGATTTTTTAAATTCACGAATAGTCATTAAATCAAGTAAAGCTTGTGATGGGTGTCCCACAGAACCCTCTCCAGCATTGACAAATTGTAAGCTTGGAAATTTTTTAGCTAGCGCATGAATTGAGGAGTCTGAGTGCCTCAAAATACAAAGGTCAATACCCATCAGCATCATGGCTTCTAAAGTATCCTCTAAGGTCTCACCTTTTTGTATGGAAGAGTTAGCAAGATTGAAGTCTAGGTATTTAGCGCCCAGATTATGCGTTGCTATTTCAAAAGATAATTTTGTCCGAGTGCTTGGTTCACAGAAAATAGAAGCAACTTTTTTATCAGGAAAAATATTTTCATGTCGATACCCAGTAGGATCATCTGTTTGAAAATTATTAGCTAAATCAATTAGCTCGAGGATATCTTTCTCAGTGAAGTCGGCTAAATTAAGGAGATTTTGAGACATTAAACTGCTATAGATAAAATGGCATCTATCTCGATATTGACCTCTTTGGGTAACTTGGAGATCTCTACAGTTGCTCGAGCAGGGAATGGCTCTGAAAATCTTGAAGCCATAATAGTGTTGACCATATCAAATCTTGAGAGATCGGTTAAATAAATAGTAAGTTTTAAAATATTATCAAGATTGCCGCCAGCTTCTTTGCAAATAGCCTCGAGATTATCTAATACTTGATTAGTCTCATCCTCAAATGTTGCATTATTGAGTGTGCCAGTTTCTGGTATCAAGGGAATTTGTCCAGAAATAAAAACTACATCTCCCCATTGAACTGCCTGCGAATATGGTCCAATAGCTGCTGGCGCTTTATTTGTAAATATTGGTTTTTTCATTTTTTGATCTATTATCGTTAATAATACGAGAGCAGCTCGTCACATATCTTAATGAGCGTAATTTTAACATCAATCTCTTTAAGGAATCTGCATTTAATATCTCTGCCTCGACGATAAACTCTATAATCATGGCATCAATATCCCTGCTATTGATATTCACTATGTTGATGTTCAATTTAGAGAAAGTGGCAGCAATATCTGCCAAGATTCCCGGCCTATCTTCGGCGTGAATTTTAAGATGCCCTATATAGTGTCTCTCAATCTTGTTTGTCCCCCAGATAGCAGGCAAGTATCTAGCTGATAAAGTATTGCTTCTATGGGGGGCTACTTGCCTACAACTACTATGATGAATCACTATGCCTCTGTCTGTATCTGAATGAGCGGTAATGGGATCGCCAAAAATTGGCATGCAGCATTTTGCATAAATAACAGCTACACCCTCAATTTTATGATCAATCAAAACCATGGCTTGAATATCAAGAGATTTATTAGAGCTAACGTTGTGACCTTCAAAGAATCGCTCTGCCACCAAAGCTCCAGTTTTTTTTCCAGACCCTAAATCAGTTAAGAGTGTACTTAATGACTTCACCCCGATCACTTCCAAGACGCGCGAGAGAGTGCTGCCTCTATACTCGGACAGAGTCATGCCCCCTCGTTTTAATTCTGATTCAAGCATGAGCTTTCCAGCCTTCCTGGACTGTGAAATCTTTTGGCGCCGCAGGGCAAAACGAATAGAAGATCGAGCTTTGCTGGTGACCACAAAATTTAGCCATTCCGGAGTGACTGACTGCTCGTGGGAGGTAATAATTTCTATCGATTGACCATTCTCCAGTTGAATATTCAATGGTGCAAATTTTCTATTAACCTTGCAGGCAATAGCACGATTTCCAAGATCTGTATGAAGCTCATAAGCCAAATCAATTGGGGTAGAACCAGATTTTAAATTTACAATCCTGCCTTTGGGGGTAAAAACATATACCTCGTCATATACCAGATCTGTTTTAATGGCCTCAACAAATTCACTGGTGTCTAAAGATCTTTTATTCAAGTCCATAAAACTTTCAACCCATTTCCTTGCGCCAATAACCTCAGAACCAAGCTGATCTTTAGTTTTATAAGACCAATGGGCAGCAATGCCATTACCAGCTATGTTCTCCATGCTTTTGGTTTGAATTTGAACTTCTATAGGAATGCCGTCCAAAGCAATTAGTGAAGTGTGAATAGCTTGATACCCGTTAGACTTAGGAATTGCAATGTAATCTTTAAATCTCTGCTCTATGGGTTTGTGAATATTATGAATGGTCCCCAGTGACCTGTAGGCGTCATCTACAGAATTAACTATGACCCTAAAAGCAAATACATCCAATATTTCTGCAAATGGTTTTTTCTTGTGCTTAATTTTAGAGTAAATACTGTAAAGTGATTTTTGTCTGCCTTGCACTGTAGCCAAAATATTATTATTTTTAAGGTGGTATTTAAATTGTTTTCTTAATTTAGAAATAATTCGCTGCCGCCCTCCAACTGCTTGCTTAATAGCTGACTCTAGCATTCTGGCTCGCATAGGATGCAGGCATCGAAAAGCCAAATCCTCCAACTGCACGCGAATATCTTGCATCCCAATCCTGATAGCAATAGGGCCATAGAGCTCCAAAGTCTCAATAGATTTTCTGATCTGTTTTTCTCGAGGCAAAAACTCAATAGTCTGCATGTTGTGCAGTCGATCGCATAATTTAACAATGATGACTCTAATATCCTTCGACATCGCTAATGCCATCTTTTGAAGATTGTTAGCATTCCTATCTTCGATATTATCGAAATCTAATTTATTTAAATTGCTGACTCCATCAATAATTGCAGCTGTGTCTTTACCAAAGAGCTTTTCTATATATGGTTTTTTAAAGAGGCTGTCCTCCAAAACATCATGCATCATTCCAGAGCAAACAGTTTCTACATCTAAATGCAGGTCCAGTAAAATTAAGGTAACAGCAACCGGATGGGTAATGTAAGGAGACCCTTCTTGGCGAAATTGATCTTGATGAGCCGAGCTAGCAATATTAAAAGCTTGCTGAAGAAGGTCTAACTCCTTCGGTAAGAAATAAGATTTTGCAGCTTGTAGAATATTTTCTGGGAGAGGGTCTAATAGCTTTTTATCAGAAAAGTCTAATAAAGCTGTATTGGGAATGGCCTGGTCACTCAACTAGAAGCTCCAGGAAAAACATTAGCCGATGTATTGGTCTTGCGGTTTGTGTCGATCAATTGCAAATTCATCCAATAGCAAGTCTTCTTCCAGCGTTTTATCTAAAATTTCTTTAGTCATGAGACCTGCCTCTATCTCTCTTAATGCAACTATTGTTGGCTTATCATCTTCCCATTCAACCATTGGTTCCCTGCTGGTTGTGGATAGTTGCCGCGCTCTTCCTGAGGCCAATAAAATCAATTCAAATCGACTTGCGACTTTATCTAAACAACCTTCTACTGTAATTCTTGCCATAGTGTTTTACTCCGAGGGCGTATTTTAGTGTTTATTTACCTAAGAAGACAATAGCTGAGCAAGAAACAGTTGAAGTTCTTGCCTATTTTGCTCATTAACAGGGGTTTCTTTGGCAATAATTTGATATAAAACCTCGGATGCCTCATCAAATATGTCATTGATAACTAAGTTTTTATATTCACTTGCGCACATAAGCTCTTTTTTTGCATTTTCCAATCGTAGATTAATTGCAGAAAGGTCTTTGTCACCTCTTTGTTTAATCCTATCCTCTAAAGCTTGCATTGAGGGAGGTAAAATAAAAATTGATTCATAGTTAAAAGCAAGATCATGGATTAATCTAAAGCCCTGAACGTCGATCTCTAAAATTAAACTTATGCCTGCGTCTAACTTAGATTTTACAAAGTCTGCCGAAGTGCCATACCAGTTACCATGCACTTCAGCGCACTCAAGAAAAAAATTTGCTTCTTTCTTGGCAATAAATTCCTCAGGAGATACAAAAAAATAATGGTTAGTATCAGTCTCCCCAACCCTGGGTATCCTAGTGGTATAGGAGATCGAGAGCTCTAAAGGAAAATTAAATTGAACAGCTTTGTCCAAAACTGAATTAATTAAAGTAGATTTTCCAGTGCCTGACGGCGCTGATACTAAAAAAAGATTTGATTTGTGCATTTACTCTAAGTTTTGTGCCTGTTCTCTTAATTCCTCAACTTTCAACTTCATTGTTAAAGCTAGGTCCTTAAGATCAGGTTTTTCTATTTTAACAGAGAGCGTATTCACTTCGCGAAAAAGTTCCTGGAGGATAAAGTCCATCTTCTTTCCGTGTGCAGTTTTAAGCTTAAATAATTTTTGCAAGGACACCATATGAAAACTAATCCTTTCGAGTTCCTCGGCAATATCATGCTTCAGTGCCAGCGTTGAAATCTCATTAGAAAGATCTTCTTTGCGCAGATTAATATTTTTTTGCAATAATTTCTTCTTAATAGACCTTAAGCGATGCTGAAGCAGTGATGGAGCCGATCTNGTTAATTTTAAATGGGCTTTGCTTAAAAAAGATAGTTTACTGGACACAATTTTTTCTATTTTGGTGCCTTCGATAGCCCTCGATTCAAATAAATTCTTGATTGCAAGGTTTAAAGCTTTTTTTCCTAAAGTAGAAATATCTTTTTTAGAAGTCTTTACCACCAATAGTCCGGGAATATCCTTGAGATCACTCAAGCGAAGATCACTGCCCTGAAAATCCTTGCTTGAATGCAGCGAATCTTTAAGATTCTGCAAACTCTTATGATCAATTTCATAGGTATGTTCAGATTGGAAGTTATCATTAACTTTGACTTCAAATGAACCGCGTAAAAACTGTTTCTTAAGTTGCGCCTTAATGTATTCCTCGAATTCGTTAGGAAGGCTATAGCCTCTAAAAGTAATTTCAACAAATCTATTGTTCACGGATTTAATTTCACAAAGTACCTCTAAATCTCGCGAGGTCGCCGAACCATTTCCATATCCCGTCATGCTATAGAACATAATTTTCCTTCATTTTTTGAACATTATCCCATTAAACCACTGTCTATTAACTTCTGAGGATCAAATGATTTTCCAGATTGATCCGAAGGAATAAAAAAATCTTCAAACACTTGACCCGGGCATTGCTCCTTAAATAATTCAGCATAGCCTTTGGAGATCTCGCTACAAATAAAAACCCCTGCTAAGTGCGATAACTTTTTCCTAGCAATATAATTAGAGATGATGTCTGCAAGAGCGTTGCGGTCAAATCTATTGGCTGCTTTAAGCTTTAATTGAAATTTTTGTGACTCAAAGTTATTAACAAAATTCTGCATCCAATTATTCTTGCAATCATACAAGCCTGATGCTCGGAGAATTAATGGCTCAACTTTTGATTGCGCCTGAATAAATGCTTCATAGTCTAGTATCACCTTGCCTCTAAAATTATCTGGTTGAGGTGTGTGTTCTTCTTTAATGTTTTGTCCATTACTATTTCCGTAAACTCTTGTCGAGCTAACGATAACTAACTGATCATAATTTACCTGAGCATTAAGATTAGTCATGATGCTATTGGCAGCTTCTAGAAATCCTAGTTGATAGCCCTCCTCATCAAAGGAGGTTGGCTTGAGAATTATGATTACTGTTGAAATCTCTTGATGTTTTAATTTGAATGCTTTACCAGAGAACCAATTCCATTGCAGCCATTCAGAATTTTTATGTTGCACATGATTGCTTCTTGAAATTCCAATAAACTGATGGCCAGGAAGAGCGGCTGAGATTCTCTGCCCAAGATCTCCGTAACCAATAATTAGTACTTTTTTCATATATATATTTCTAAAGTGCCTATATTAAAAGTATTATCCATAGGTGGCTAATATTGAACTCAAGCAATTAAAAGGAATTGGTCCTTCTGCTGTGGAAAAACTGAACTCCTATGGAATTTTTAATCTCCGAGATCTGTGTTTTCATCTGCCCTCAGGGTATCAAGATAGAACCAGGGTTACCGAAGTCATGGACTTGGAATCTGGAGATGAAAAATTAATTAGGATCAAAATAGTGTCTTCTCAATCTTTGTATAGGCCTAGAAAAATGATGGTCTTAAAGTGCACGGATGGTTCTGCCCCTATCAATATTAGATTTTTTTATTTCCATCCCATGCAAACAAAGCAATTGAAAGCTGGAGCGGAGCTTGTGTGCTTTGGCAAGGTTACCCTCAGTAGGTTTGGGTTAGAGATGATTCATCCAGAGTATGAGGTAATAGGGGTGGGCACATCGCCAGAACAAGAAACCTTAACCCCTATGTACAGAGTTCCAAAAGGAATTGGGCAAAAAAAAATACGCGGGTTCGTCTTGGCTGCTATCCAAAAGCTTGATTTTGAAGATGATTTCCTCAACCTAGAAAAATATGATTCGTCTTTAGATATGAATATTTTAGAGGCTTTAAAAGCGATCCATAACCCCGCCCCAATGACTGATATTGATGACATTTTGCCTGGAGGTTCCCATCCTGCACGAGTACGACTACTGAAAGAAGAGATGATTGCCTTTCAAGCTGGCATGACTTTCCTGAAAAGAAAACAAAAAAGACATCGTGCATTCCCATTAACCCAAGAAGGCTCATGGAGCAAAGAGGTGCAGCATAACTTCCCCTTTCAACTGACCCAGGCTCAGTCGCGAGTCCTAGAAGAGATTCGGCATGATCTGTCTCAAGCAGTTCCTATGATGCGATTAGTGCAGGGTGATGTTGGTTCAGGTAAAACGGTTGTTGCGGCTTTGGCTGCAGCGTTAGCCCTAGACTCNTCTTTCCAGGTAGCCTTCATGGCCCCTACAACCCTTCTAGCAGAGCAACACTTTGTAAGTTTGCAAAATTTCTTTGGCGAAGAATCTAAGAAGATTGCTTTGCTGACAGGAAGTACTTCTGTAAAAGGTAGAAAGAAAGTGTTGCGAGATATGGAAGAGATGAAAGTGAGATTGGTCGTAGGCACGCATGCATTGTTCCAAAAGGGCGTTAACTTTTCAAATCTAGCGCTGATTATCATAGATGAGCAACACCGTTTCGGGGTAAATCAAAGATTAGCATTAAGAAAGAAAAATGATTCTGAGAGCTCTGCTCCTCATCAACTCACCTTAACTGCCACGCCGATCCCTAGAACGCTTTCTATGAGCGTTTATGCAAATATGGATGTTTCTATTATTGATGAATTGCCGCCTGGAAGAAAACCAATACAAACCTCTTGCTTGCCCCTAAGCGGAAAAAATAAGCTGATAGAAAGGATTTTGGCAGCGACTAAGAAAGGAAGTAAAGCCTACTGGGTCTGCCCTCTGATCGAGGAATCAGAAAATTTAGATTTGAATGCGGTGATGGAGACTTATGAAGATCTCAAAGGATATTTTAGTGAAACAAAAATTGGATGCCTTCATGGCAAACTATCTGNGAAAGATAAACAAAGAGAAATTCAGAAATTTAAAGATAGCGAAACCTCTGTTCTGGTTTCAACAACGGTAGTTGAGGTTGGGGTTGATATCCCAGATGCCGATATTATGGTTATTGAAAATGCTGAAAGATTTGGCCTTGCTCAGCTTCATCAGCTCAGAGGAAGAATTGGTAGAGGGAGCAAAGAAAGTTTTTGCATTCTTTTGCATAAAGATAAAATTGGGGAGATCTCCTCTCAAAGATTAGATGTTTTAGTGGAGACTCAAGATGGATTTAAAATCGCTGAAAAAGATTTGGAGATTAGAGGTCCAGGAGAGATTATGGGTGCGCAGCAAACTGGGATAGTGCCAATGAAATATACAAACCTTGTAAGAGACAGTCAGTACCTCATGGGAACGAAAAAAGTAGCTGAGGTTATCTGCGATGAAGATCCTGAGCTCGCCAATCAATTAATTGAAAGGTGGATCTCAGGATCTATAGCTTTTGCAGATGCTTAACTTACAGCAGGCCGTTCAGGGTCAGAAGCGGCGCGATCACCAAACTGACAATTGCCATTACATTAATCAGAATGTTCATGGCTGGACCAGAAGTATCCTTGAAAGGATCCCCAACAGTATCGCCAACAACAACAGCAGCATGAGTATCAGAACCCTTCCCACCTAAGTTACCTTTTTCAACATATTTCTTTGCGTTGTCCCAGGCACCACCAGCATTTGCCATGAATAATGCTAAAGCCACGCAACCCAATAGGCCGCCAGCTAGCATTCCACCAAGTGCCATAGCTCCAAGGGTAAAACCAACCAATGGAGGCATTGATACTGCAATCACACCGGGAATTATCATTTTTTTCAATGCTGCTTTCGTAGCAATTTCAACACATTTTTCTGAATCAGGGTCAGCGGTACCTTCCATCAAACCATCAATTTCTCTAAATTGCCTTCTGATCTCATTGATCATCTCAAAAGCTGCATCGCCTACAGCCGTCATGGTAATTGAGGAAATTAAAAATGGGATACAGATTCCAATAAACATACCAACCAGCACGATAGGTTGACCAAGAGATAGGGTGAAGGCATCTCCGAAATTCAGTGTCACCACTGCAGAGAATGCTGAAATAATTGCAAGCGCGGCTAATGCAGCGGCACCAATTGCAAAGCCCTTTCCAATCGCTGCTGTTGTATTGCCTAGTTCATCTAAAGAATCAGTGATTTCTCTAACCTCTGCGCCCATACCGGACATTTCTGCAATGCCTCCAGCATTATCTGCAACGGGCCCATAAGCATCAATAGCCATCGTTATCCCAACAGTAGACAGCATGCCAACAGCAGCAATCCCCACGCCATAAACACCGGATAAAGTTGTTGAGATAAGAATAATGGTAGCTAAAATTAATATAGGAATAACTACGGATTGCATGCCAACAGAAAGGCCTGAAATCATAACTGTGGCTGGACCTGTCTCCCCAGATTCTGCAATCTTTTTCACTGGATCACCACCAGTATAATATTCTGTAATTAGGCCAATTAGTACTCCACCGACTGCTCCGCAAACTACTGCCCACCAGACATTCATTGAAACATCGGCTAAGCTTGAAATAAGGAAATAAGCCATCACAATAAAAATTGCTGGAGCAAATAGTGTGCCAGATCTTAATGCGCTAGCAGGAGCTTTTGATGCCTGTAATTTCACAATANCAATGCCAACAATAGAAGCGATGAGCCCAATCGATGCCAAGGCCAAGGGTAACATCATCATTTCCTGAGAGCCTAGGGTATAAGCAATTGCAATTGATGCAATCATAGCGCCGCAATAGGATTCAAAAATATCAGAGCCCATGCCAGCAACATCGCCAACGTTATCACCAACGTTATCTGCGATGACGCCTGGATTTCTGGGATCATCCTCTGGAATTCCAGCCTCTATTTTGCCTACTAAATCTGCACCCACATCAGCACTCTTGGTAAAAATACCGCCGCCAACTCGAGAAAATAAAGCTACCACAGAAGCCCCCATTCCAAAGCCTTCTAATGCATGAATATGATCTGCACTGTAAAAATAGAATAGTCCGCCAAGCCCAACGAGGCCTAATGAGGCAACACATAAGCCCATGACTGAGCCTCCATAAAAAGATACAGATAAAGCAGCGGCTGCTCCGTGTTCTTGTGCTGCGGTAGCTGTTCTAACGTTTGCTTTAGTCGCAGCATACATGCCGATAAAACCAGCCAAAGATGAGCAAGCTGCCCCAACAATCACTGCAATAGCAGATTCATGCGAGATAAACACAGCAACTAATACTACTAATACTGTTACAAAGATTAATAGATAAGTGTATTCAGTTTTCATAAACTTCATTGCGCCTTTGTGAATTTCATCGCCAATCTTTTTGACTTGATCTGTTCCATCGGAATAGCTCATGACTAAACGAAAAACTATAAAAGCAACTACCAAACCGAGGGCACCAAGAGCTGGCGCAAGCAATATATTCATTCTCTCTCTCCTATTAAAAAGTGTGTAATTTTAACAAATAAAATAAAAATTTATCAATGATTAGGCTCAGAATTAAAGATTTCTTCATCTAGCTGATTTTCAGATTTCGCTACTATACATGCTATTGCTGCATCTCCGGTAACATTTACTGAAGTTCTGACCATATCAAGAACTCTATCAACAGCCAGAATAATTCCAATGGCCTCTAAAGGCAGATTGAATTGCTGCAGAATAATAATAAGGGTAATAGTTCCCGCTGAGGGCACTGCTGCTGTTCCTATGGACGTTGCCACGGCCAACAAGACCACCTGAGCGTATTGAAATAGGGTTAGATCAATTCCTGAGATTTGAGCAATAAATACTGTTGCAAGTCCTTGCATGATAGCCGTGCCATCCATATTGATGGTGGCTCCAACTGGTACCACAAAAGAAGCAACATTTTGATTCACCCCAAGATCGTGATGAACGGTCTTCAGTGTCACTGGGATAGTTGCTGCGCTTGATGAGGTAGAAAATGCGAAGAGCGCAACATTTTTAATTTTTTTAAAGAAAGTAATGGGATTCAAGCCCCCAACAAATTTTAGAAAAAATGAATATGTAACTAATGCATGAAAAAAAAGTAATGCTATTAATAAAGCAACATATGCCAACACGTCTTGAAAGATATCTAACCCATCAGCAATAACAAATTTCCCAATCAAACAGAAGACACCGATAGGTGCAAAGCTCATGATCATTACAATCAATTGCAAAAATACCGTATTCAGCTTTGCGAATGAATCGCTGAAATTTCCAGTTAAATGATTTGTCTTATTTAAGGCTAACCCAAATAAAATACTAAAAAAAACAATAGCCAGCATCTGGTTATCAGCCATGGCTTGAATAATATTTGAGGGGAAAACACCAGTGATGGTTGAGTAAATGCCTTGTCCTTGAGGAAGAGAACTCGGCGCTGCCATGACAATTTCTGCGCTGTAATTAGAGCCAGGCTGAAAGAAAGCGCCTGCTAATAAGGCTAAGGTCACCGCAATCGCTGTTGTTAAGAGGTAGAAACCAACTGTTTTTATGGTTAAAGATCCTAGTGATTGAGAGCTACCTAAAGATGAAATACCAGTAACCAAAGAAAAGAAAACCAGCGGCACTACGAGCAGCTTCAAAAGATTCATGAAAATCTCTCCACCCATCTTAAAGATGTACAGCTCTATAAATTGATCAACTGAGCTTGGGACAACGTTGGTATAAAAAAGAAATGATCCTACCGCAAACCCTAGAAATAAACCTATAATTATATTTCTAGTTAGGTTTGTAGGCGTATCTATCATGATATTTCTGTCATCTCAAAATCCTCTTTGCCAACCCCGCAGTCTGGGCATAGCCAATCATCCGGCACATCGTCCCAAGCAGTGCCTGGAGCAATGCCGTCATCTGGCCAACCCAACTCTTCGTCGTATATTAAACCGCAAACAATGCATTCCCATTTTTTATATTCCATGTTCTCTCTCAATGATCTGGACTAAAAAGTCACGTTAATGAAAATTTAAGCAAGTTATAATATCAGATTTTAGAGATCTAATTCATGCGCACAAAAAGAATCGGAAAATGGCTTCTGGAACCAGAGCTTCGCATGCATTTAAATAATGCAGAGGACCTCTCTTGGTTGCTAGAAGATGGCTCCATCACGCAGAAAATTTCTGGTATGGCAATTTTTCAGTTAGAGATTATCAGGGATCAACTGGGACTGGCGAGCATGAATGAGTACTCGGCACTCGGCCTTTTTCCGCAACCAGTAAGAGTTCGTGAAGTGATTCTGTCTGGCAATAATCAACCCATGGTGTATGCAAAAAGCATCATCCCTTTCTCAACCTCCAGCAAAGGATATCCTGAGCTTGAAAAAATCGGGAGCAAGCCTCTGGGTGACTTAATCTTTACCAGCGATCTATTTATCAAGGAAAGCAGAATGTTTGCGCCATTCATAAAACATGGTGATCCATCTAAGGTATGGGGCAGAAGAACAAATTATTCGGTTCAAGGATATCCATTTAGCATCATGGAGGTATTCTTGTAAGATCATGCAAAAAATTACTGCAATCTTTGAGCTCATGAGGCTTGATAAACCCATTGGAATCTATTTGTTGCTTTGGCCTGCGCTCATAGCTCTTGTAATAAGTACTGAGGGGCATCCTCTACTCTGGCAAGTAGGCATGGTAGTGTTGGGCAGTATTCTGGTTCGCTCCGCAGGATGTGTCATCAATGACATTTGGGACAGAGATCTAGATGGCAAGGTAACTAGGACAAAAGCCAGGCCGCTTCCAAGCCAAAGACTAACCCTCACAGAAGCATGGCTGATTTTTATAGTTCTAGGAGGCTTGAGNCTTTCTTTATTGGCGCTCGTGAACATGAATACGCTAATAATTAGTGCGTTATTTGCTGGGTTAATTATTTTATATCCACTAACTAAAAGATTTTTTATCGGACCTCAACTATTCCTAGGCATCACGTTCAACCCAGTCATTATTGTGTTTGCACTAACAGAACAATTAAGCAATCCTGTCATGCCATACCTATTCTTTGCAATTGCATCTCTGACTATTGCATTTGATTCATTTTATGGATTAACCGACAGGGAGGATGATATCCATTTGAAGATAAACTCTACCCCTTTGTGGTGGGGCAAAAAAACTCTACCAATAATTATGGGATTTCAAATCATGGCTATTTGTCTATTAGGAATAATTGGAAAAATTGATGGGCTTGAATTAATTTGGTTTCAAGGACTCATTATTCTAGGTGGTTTTTTTATCTTTCAGCACAAGCTTGCAAGAGAGAAAAAATATTTAGCTGCATTTAAAAATAATCATTGGGCCAGTCTCATTCTTTTAATTTTAGCTCTAGGTTCCTATAGTTTTTAGAAAAATAACATGCAGTCTACAATTCAAAAAATAGAGCTAGGGAAATTGGCTGGTATAAAAAATACATTACCTTTTCACAACCCATTCGAAAGTATTGAGTATTTAAAGGCAATGGAAGATAGTCAATCTGCCTCTGAGCAGTCTGGTTGGATACCAGAGCATTTAGGCAAAATAGAAAGCGGCCAATTAGTTGGTCTGTTGCCTCTCTACAAAAAATTTAATAGCTATGGTGAATTTATTTTTGATCACCAATGGGCCAATGCACTTCAACGGGCTGGAAGAAATTACTACCCAAAACTTTTAACTGCCGTGCCCTTTACTCCATGCGAGGGTGATAGGATTTTGGGGAATACCGATACAAATAAAATAGAATTAATAGATACTTGCATAGACAAACTAAAAACAGAACAAATAGAAAGCTGGCATGTGCTATTTCCAAATAATGCAGGGAAGAGGATCCTTGAACAAAAAGAATTGATAGAAAGATTTAATTATCGATTTGTATGGAGAAACAATAAATATGCTACTTTCACTGATTTTCTTTCAATCTTTACCTCTCGGCAAAGAGCCACAATTCGAAAAGAAAGACAAAGTATTGAGAAGATAGGCATTACTTTTCGATGCAAAAAAGCCGATGAAGTTACCTTGGAAGATTGGGATATTTTTTATCCCTTTTATCAACAAACATACCTTGAAAGGGGTCAAAGCCCCTACCTAAAAAGAGATTTTTTTTATCAAATAAATACCTCAAATCAAAAACTTAAGCCTGTAATATTTTTTGCCTACCAAGATGGTATGCCAATAGCTGCGTCGCTTTGCTTCGAGGGTCGGAATACTCTTTATGGGAGACACTGGGGTGCGCTCACCAAAGTAAAGAACCTGCACTTTGAATGTTGCTACTACCAAGGCATTGATTACTGCATTAACAATAATATTAAATTTTTTGATCCTGGGGTGCAGGGTGAGCATAAAATTAGAAGAGGCTTCCAGCCTCAAATAGATTCTTCATTTCATTATTTTTTACATAGTGATTTAAGTGCAGCTGTTAAAAACTTTTGTGATTCCGAGAAGAGGCAAATTGAGAATTACATTGAAGCTTGCAAGGCATATACACCATTTAACAAAGATTATAGAATTGAGTAGATGGATAAATCACTCAAAACTAGCAATCATTTAAGCACCTGCTCTACTAATTTTCTAAGGCTAAAAAAAATTCTGAAGGGTTTTGGGAAAGAAAAATATTCTTTTGATATTTTATACTCTGAAGCAAAATGCAAAGCTGAGTTCGTTGTGATATCAAGGACGTCACATACCTTAATACTTGAGGCAAAGTTTTTTAATCACGAGTCTGCATTAATAGATTTTTTACTCAGAGTGAATATTTATATTGATGCGAAGATGGCAGAAGTCATTTCATATCAACAAGAAAAACCAGTGCCATTTTTTATCAAAGCGCCCTTCTCGCAATCACAAGATGAAAAGTATCAACAAAATAGAATCTTGACCGAATGGTTGGAGAATATTTTTATTCATGGAGCAATTGAGAAACAAGAAATCGATTTTCTAAATGACTAAGATTTTATATCTTCATGGCTTTGCGTCTTCGGCCGATTCAACTAAAGCACTTCAGCTTAAAAAATATATTGAGCATCACACAAAGCAAACTAACATCCTCATACCAAATATAGAAAATAATATTTTGAAGGCTGTGGACCAAATTAATTTAGTAATGCAAACAGAAAAACCCACTGCATTAATTGGGAGTTCATTAGGAGGCTTTTATGGAACATATTTTGCTGAAGAATATGGCGTGAAATTTATTGGGATTAATCCCGCAGTAATGCCGCCAGCTCAAATGTCTCAATACTTAGGAGAAAATAAAAATTATTCGACAGGAGAAAAATTTATTATTAACCAAGATCAATTGGATCTGCTGGATGCCATGGCCGAAAAAATTAAAACTATTAAGCCTGGTTCTAATTACATGGTGTTACTTCAATCTTTAGATGAGGTATTAGACTATCGAGCTGCCCTAAGCTTTTATAGGGGGGCCTATCTGAATGTAACTTATGGAGGAAGTCATTCATTTGAAAATTTCGAAGATTATTTTCAAAAAATTAGATTATTTCTAAATTTGCACTAATATTGTGCAAAAAATATATTTTGCTCTATAATAAAGCAGTAATTGCACTAATAAAGTGCAAATAAATTGGCATATAAATTGCATATATAATGTTGCTACATAAATAAATTTGAGGAGACACTTATGGCAGATTATAAAACTTATGAATATATTTGGTTAGATGGATATCAACCAGAGCCTTCAATGCGAAGCAAGGTCAAGGCAACGGATGCCAGCACTCCACCAGATTGGTCGTTTGACGGCTCGTCTACTAAACAAGCAGAAGGTGGCAAATCTGATTGTTTGTTAATACCAGTGCAGACTTATGAAAACCCAAACGGGCATGACTTAGTAATGACTCAGGTGCAATCTTCAGATCATACGACTCACCCATCTAATTTTAGAGCAGAAGCAGAAAAAATAGTGACTGATGAATGGTGGTTCGGTTTTGAACAAGAGTTTTTCTTCACAGACCCTGAAACAGGAAATCCTCTAGGCTGGGAAAATGGAGAGCCTAAACCTCAAGGAGACTATTACTGTGGAGTTGGTGCCGGGAATGTTGTCGGCAGAGAAATTTCAGATGTTCACCTTCAAGTCTGTCTGGATTTAGGAATTACATTAACCGGAACAAATGCTGAAGTTGCACTTGGTCAATGGGAATATCAATGCCTAGGAAAAGGAATCAAGGCCGCTGATGACCTCTGGGTAAGCAGATACTTGCTTTATAAGGTTGCGGAAGAGTTTGGTGTGGGTGTAAATATCCACCCCAAACCTAAAACTGGCGATTGGAATGGATCTGGCATGCATACGAATTTCTCTAATGAAGAGATGCGGACGCGCGGCTCTGAAAAGCTCTTCACATCAATGTGTGACAAACTTGGTGAAGTGCATGCAGAAGGAATAGCTTCATATGGCTCCGATAACGACAAGAGATTGACCGGACTGCATGAAACTCAAAGCATTGATACCTTCTCATACGGAGTAAGTGATAGGGGGGCAAGTATCAGAATTCCTATCTATACTGTTGAGCATAATTGGAATGGCTATTTAGAAGATAGAAGGCCAGCTTCCAATGCTGATCCATATAAAATTCTTTCTCACATTGTAGGAACTCTTACAAAATAATGGTTTATCTTGCTTAACCAGACTAAGAATTCTAAACATAGCCTCCTTTATAGGGGGCTATTTTTTGCTTCAAATAAATTATGAATAAGGTTGAATTCGAAGCTTTCAATAGCCTAAATACTGAGATTATTATTCTCAATGCCCAGGATTTCTCTTTGCTGTGGTTGAATGATTCTGCAAAAGCTGCAAATTGGATTACAGATCCCTCGATCAATGACACTGGAGATATTTTTTCAATGCTAGATGAGCCCGCGGCTGAACAAGTAAAAGAGCTGCTTACTCAGGCCAAAAAAAATGCTAGCTCAATCACCCGAAGAGATTTTATGATTGGAGAGCATTCTGAACAACTGAGAACGCTTGATCTCACTGTGACCTATTCTGAAAAAAAAGACCTTATTTACATTGAAGCATTAAATACAGAAAATCTAAATAAAATTATTGATTCCACTAGAAGTTTTGCGAGTCAGAAAATTGCAGCTGGATTAGCTCGAACGCTAGCCCATGAAGTAAAAAATCCTTTATCTGGAATTAAGGGTAGCGCTCAAATTCTCAAGTCAAAATACTCAGATGATTTCTCTAAAAAGTTCTTAAAAATCATTGAAGACGAGACGGACAGACTAAATGAAATTGTTACAAAAATTCTAACCCCTGCAAAAAAACCAACCTTCGCGTATTTCAACTTGCATGAAGCATTGCAAAGAGTATTGGCTCTTACTGATGCTGAGACGCAAGAAAATTTAACTATCAGCAGAAACTTTGATCCCAGTATTCCTGAAATCTATGGCGATAAAAATTTATTTATTCAGGCGCTAATGAACATTGTAAAAAATGCCATGCAGGCCTGCTCTGATTACTCTGAGATACCGATGCTCAGTATCAAAACTCATATTACATACAGGCAACCGATTAATGGCACTATTCATGGCACCCTGGCTGAAATTATTATTAGTGACAATGGCCCGGGTATTGAGCCTGATCTACATGACCAAATATTCTTTCCAATGGTTTCGAGCAAAGAAACAGGCTCAGGGATTGGGCTATCAATAGCTCAAGACATTATCAGAATTCATGGTGGAGCTATTTCTTTTGAACGCAGAAATGAGGAAACACTATTTTCAATTTTAATACCCATCTCTCAAGCTATGCAGGGTGCTCAAAGTGCATAATATATGGATTGCTGATGATGATGAGGCTATTCGCATGGTCCTTGAGGAGGGATTAAAAAGTGATAAATTGGCAATTACTACTTTTGCTAGTGGCGAGCTACTCATCGAGGCATTAAATGCTACCCAGCCTGATTTAATTATCTCGGACATTAAGATGCCTGGAATGCACGGCTATGATCTCTTGAAACATATCAAGAATAATTATGAGAAGCTGCCAGTAATTATCATGACAGCTTTTACTGACATGCAAGCTGCAATTGATGCCTATGGCGGAGGTGCCTTTGAATATATTCCCAAGCCATTTGATTTAGATGAAGCGCTGCAAACGATTAATCGGGCTCTTGAAGAAAATAAGCAAACAGCCCCAAAAAAAATCTCTAAATCTGAAATTATTGGTTCTGCAGCTTCTATGCAAGTAGTATTTCGCTCTATTGGGAAACTCGCCAATACAAATGCAACGGTTCTAATTCAAGGCGAATCAGGCACAGGCAAAGAGCTTGTTTCAAAATCACTCCATAAAAATAGCCCAAGATTTGATATGCCTTTTATTGCATTAAATATGGCAGATATTCCAAAAGAATTGATTGAATCTGAATTATTTGGTCACGAGAAAGGCGCCTTCACTGGAGCGGTAGAGCAACGAATAGGTCGATTTGAGCAAGCGAATGGAGGCACTCTCTTTCTTGATGAGATAGGTGACATGCCTTTAGAAACACAAACTAGATTACTGCGAGTGCTATCAAATAAAGAATTTTTTCGGGTAGGCGGAGATAAGCCCGTCAAAGTAGATGTGCGAATTCTGGCGGCAACTCACCAAAGCTTGGAGTCGCTAGTTGCAGCTGGAACATTTCGAGAAGACCTCTACTACCGATTAAATGTTATTCGTGTAGAAGTGCCTCCACTGCGAGAAAGAAAAGAGGATATAGGAGATTTAACATCAGCATTTTTAAAAATGCATGCGGACTCTTTGATGGAGCAAAGTAAATCTCTGTCCCATGAGGCATTGCTTGCTCTAACAGCCTATGATTGGCCGGGTAATGTGAGGCAGCTTGAAAATACTTGTTACTGGATTGCATTAATGGCCCCAACTGACAATGTGAAGCTCGAAGATCTGCCAAAGGAAATTTTCAATGGAGGGTCGCCTGCTGAAAAAAAATCTTCTAATTGGGAGGCAGGATTTTCGCAGTGGCTTGCAGATATTTATCAGAGCAATCCAGAGAACATGCTTGAAGTCATAGAGCCTACACTAGATAAATTGATGATAAATTTTGCGCTAGAAAAAACTAAAGGGAAAAAACAGGAAGCTGCTAAAGTCTTAGGCTTAGGAAGAAATACCTTAGCAAAGAAAATAAACTCTCAGAAAGATTAGTTCAAGTGATCCATTAAATTGCTGGCATAGTGCAAGGCAAATAAATCATCACACCCGCCAACATGTTCCTCATCAAACCAGATTTGTGGTACCGAGGTTTTTCCAGCCTTATCTGCCATTTCAGCTCTCAGCGAGGAATTAAAATCAACAGAAATCTCCTCAAATTCAATTCCTAGTTCTTTGAATAGCCCTTTTGCTTTATAGCAATATGGGCATGTTTGAGTTGTGTATATAGTTACCACTTTCATAATTTTATTATTTAAGATTTATATTTTGAACTGTTACGCCAGCTACGGTAAATTGAGCCTGCTCAAAAGTGGGGGCTGATAATGTGCCCATGGCATTATTGGAGAAGCCATATTGCTCCTTAGGAATCCCAAGAAAATTTTTGTCTATTTTCTTGTTTCCATTTAAATCAATAAAAAGTGCAATGGCATAAGATCCATCTGGGAGATCAAGAGTAAACTGAGATAGCTTCTGAGATTCAATGTAGGCTTCAATGCCTGCCAACACTCCAACTTCTGATCGCTTTTCTTTTTTCACGGCATTCTCATAGTCTTCAGGATTATCATAGAGTGCCAACATCAAAGTGCCAGATTTGTCTTGGTTTCCAAGGTTAATAATGAGCTCGCTTGCAAAGCAATCGCTGGCAAGAATGCAAACAAAAAGAAAGAAGGTATGATTTAGAAAAGATCTCATAGGCTCATTAAGTTTGAACTATTGGCAGGCCTTCTTGTTGCCAGGTTGATATGCCACCTTTTAAAATGTAAGTGTCTTTGTAGCCATGAGATTGTAGTTTTTCTCCGCTCAATGCTGCATTTCTGCCCATGGAACAAAATAAGATAATTGGTTTATCCTGAAGCTTCAATAATTCATCATGCCTGGAATCTAGCTCATCAAATGGAATATTAACTGCCCCTGCAATCGACCCCGCCTCAAATTCTTTTTTAGGTCTAACATCTAACAATGCAGCTGATTGTTTATTAACTAATTTAGTTAGCTGTGCGCAGTCAACTCTGTTGCCTCCACGCCCAGTCTCAGAGCGAAACCATAGCAAGATAGAAATAAATAAAGGCACGGACAAGTACCAGTTATCAATTAAAAACAAATTGAATTCAAGCATTCGACTATTATCGCTTAAAATATATTTTCATGTGAGGTTTATATAATGAAAGATCATAATTTTTTAGTTTTAGTCAGACACGGTCAAAGTGAGTGGAATGCAAAAAATTTATTTACTGGATGGAAGGATCCAGGCTTAACTGACCAGGGAAGTGAAGAGGCTAGAAATGCAGCTGAGCTCATTAAACTTAGAGAGATAGAATTTTCTGCAATGTACACCTCGGTACTGCAACGCGCGCAAATCACAGGGCAAATAATACTCCAGGGCATTGATCAAACAGGTATACCCGTTATCAAAGATCAGGCCTTAAACGAACGGGATTATGGTGATCTTGCAGGCTTAAATAAAGATGATGCTCGAAAGCAATGGGGCGAAGAACAAGTTCATATCTGGAGACGATCCTATGATATTCCTCCTCCAGGGGGAGAAAGCCTGAAAAATACAGCAGAAAGAGTATTGCCGTATTTTAATGAGGAGATCATGCCAAGATTAATGGCTGGAGAAAATATTTTAATTGCTGCCCATGGAAACTCTCTTCGATCTCTTGTAATGCAACTTGATCAGCTATCCAAAGAAGAGGTCTTGAGTCTGGAGATTCCAACCGGGGCTCCAATTTTATATTGCTTTTCTGGTGAGCAACGCCCCTCTGCTAAAGAAAATCTTTTTTGAAACAAGACTTTAAAAAAATTTCTAATCAAGTTGTTGCTTGGTATCTTGAGAGTGGGAGACATCATTTGCCATGGAGGCATAAAGTTACGCCCTACAGGATATGGATATCTGAGATCATGTTGCAACAAACTCAGGTGCAAACTGTTATCCCTTACTTCAATGCGTTTATTAAAAAATACCCTACCCTAGGAAAACTCTCTTCTACTTCTGAGGATGAGATTTTAGCCATGTGGTCAGGTTTAGGCTTTTATAGAAGAGCAAGGAATATCTTTGCAGCTAAAGAGATCATAAAAACAGACTATCAAAATAAATTTCCAAAAAAGTTAGAGCAAATTATCAGTTTGCCAGGTATTGGGAAATCAACTGCCGGCGCCTTAATGTCCCTAGCATTTCTTGAGCCTCAGCCTATTTTGGATGGCAACGTCAAACGAGTGATCTCAAGGTTAATCAAGAAAGATATTGCAACACTTAAAGAAAAAGAATTATGGGGGCTCTCTGAAAAACTAGTGAATCATGAAGATTGCTTCTCATATACTCAGGGAATTATGGATCTTGGAGCAACTGTATGCACTCAAGCAAACCCCTTGTGCCAAACGTGTCCTCTCAATAAGGATTGCAAATCAGCTTTTAGCGTCAAACCACAAATAAAAAATAAAACTGCAAAAGCCAAAATGACGATTGCGATGGATTTGTCTTTGGTTCTCACAAATCATTCTTTTTTGCTTGCCAAAAATGAAGAAAGCTCTATTTGGGATCATCTTTGGATACCCTTTGATGATGCTATCATAGCTGTGCATACCTCGAAATTACAGCTGCTTAAACAAGAGCGGATCAGGCATGAATTAACGCATCGAAGTCTTAATCTATTAATTAATATCTATGTTTCACCTAAAGAATTCAAGATCAAAACAAATCAAAAATATGAATGGATAAAAAAGGATAGAATACAGGCTTATGGAACCCCTCAACCGATAACAAAATTAATGAGTCAATTATGAGTAAAACAGTTTTCTGCAAAAAATTTCAAAAAGATTTACCGGCCATGACTGTGCCGCCCATGCCAGGACCGAAAGGCAAAGAGCTTGTGGACTCCATTTCATTAGACGCTTGGGAAGCATGGAAATCTCATCAAACAATGTTAATTAATGAAAGGCACCTAGATTTATCCAAGGCAGAAGATCGAGCTTGGCTGCTAGATCAAATGGGTAAGTTTTTTAATAACGAAGAGGTTGAACAAGCGTCTGGTTTTAAAGCCCTAGACTAACTATTCCACCAAGCCACATCAGAGAAAGCCCTTAAATCTATTTCGTGAGTCCAGGCAGACCTATGTTGCTGCGCTAGGTGATAGTAAGTCTCGGCAATTTTTTCTGGAAGAATTAAACCATCATGCTCCATGCCGCGAGATGCTCGAAGCTCCTGAAACATTTCTTTCCCGAGCATTTTTCCAAGTGTATCAGGCGCATCAACCATGCCATCCACGACAATATGCGCAACATGGATGCCTTTAGATGCAAATTCTGCATTTAGCGTTTGACACAACATTCTTCGTCCGCCCATAGCCGTTGCATGAGAATGCTGGTTTTTATTACCGCGCATCGCAGCAGTGGCTGAGGTTATAAGGAAGGTTCCTGAACCTCTAGCTTCCATGAGCGGCATGAGCGTTTTCGCAACTCTAAAAAGCCCCAGATCTGCCATTCTCCAAGCCCACTCAAATTCTTTTAAAGAGGTTTCATGCAGTAACTTCATGCCTGATTGAGCTCCTAGGTTATAAACTAACACCTGAATTGGGCCCACGTCTTTCTCTATGGAGGCAATCAGGTCTTCTAGTATATTGTCTTGAATTGCATCTATTAAATAACCAGAAGCGCTGCCGCCCTTTNCTTCAATCTGCCGAACCATGCTATCTAACCCAGCTTGATCAGACCTGCGACACAAACAGGCATGCAATCCTTCGCTGGCAAACTTTGCAGCAACCGTTCCGCCGATCCCGGCGCCTGCACCCAAAACTAAACATACTGGCTTCATGAGACTTCTCTTTTTTTATAATAATATTTATATTCTAACTAACTATTCTCCAGTGCGCGCAGTTCGGTTATAATTTTGACCTCTCAATGCCCAGATAGCTCAGTCGGTAGAGCAAAGGACTGAAAATCCTTGTGTCGGTGGTTCGATTCCACCTCTGGGCACCATTCTTATAGAATTTATTATATGTAGTTCTTGAGTATGTCAGCATAAGTCATCACGAAGCCATCATAACTAATCCAAATACTCAGAGAATATTGCAGTTATGCACGTTTGATTTCGCCACATTTTCTTTTGGTGTTTAAAAGGTGGTGTTTTAGACTAAAGAGTAGGCAGGAAAGCCATAACCCAGAGCCTATAGCTATCTAAATCGTAAAGATTTTGAAGTAATGTTAAAGGGATGAAGAAATTCTAAGCTCTCTAAAATAAATACGGCGGTTAAGACCGCCGTATTTACCTGAAGAAACTTATCTCTTTTTGGTTGTTGGTTTTTTAGCAGCTGGTTTTGCTGCAGGCTTAGCAGCGGGTTTTTT
>JGI26082J51739_10000031_pt1 | contig 75375 bp, 62 predicted proteins | sample SaaInl5LU_22_DNA_FD_51739 | JGI IMG/M metagenome (IMG submission 51739)
GGTAATTCCATTCTGTAAATATATAAATTACAAAGTTATAAATATCTTTTTTTAACACTATTTAAATGATGCAATTGATGTCCAGAAAATAAATAGCCTAANGCCCTAACTGATATTTCTTGCTTTGAGGCAATCCCTTTTCTNGCTAAAGCTTCTTCAGAAAAGCTTTTAAATAGTGCAATGGAACTTTTTCTAACTCCTGCCATATCATCTAATAAATCTTTAAAGTTTTGGATATTGGCATTATCATAAGTACTAAAAATATCTTGATCAAACCCTGGTAATGAATTAGGTTCATTTCTTGCAAAACAGAGCGCTCTATAAGTAAATACTCTCTCTGTATCAATAAGATGTTGTACTACTTGTTTTAATGTCCATTTTCCTTTAGCATAAGAATACATATGTTTGTGCGATTGTATGTTTCGTAACGTACTTTCAAAATCAGTTTGACTATCAATGAGGTTTTCTAAAATTGATTTATTTTGGTTTACAAGTTTTATGTACTGCTCAAAGTAAGGAGCATATTCATTTTTAGGAACCATTTTCTAAATATTTATAGTTTAGGTGCACAAAATTAATCATTTTTGCAAGATATAAGGAGAACAGTAATTTACAACTTAGATGTTTACAAAGTATTTTAACTATTTAACTTTTTTGCTAAAATCTACCAATCAACATGGTGTTCACTCTCCATTTGTATATCAATTTGTTACCAAAGGATTGTATAAAAAGACAAACAGTTTACCAGTGCTAAATAGTGACACTAGGTTAGACGAACTTACTAAAAAAGAAAGAAAAATTGTTGCTAAAATTCTAAGTTATTTTAACATAGATACCATTTATTACAATACCCTAGAAAAAGAAGAAACAATTACAAAAGAGCTAATTTTAGTCTATTTAGAACATGTGAAAAACTGGAATATAACGTATTTAAATACAAAGCACATAATTCTAATAAAAGGTATACATGACGCTACAGAAAACAACAAATCTTGGAAAAAAATTATTGGCCAAACAGAAAATATTGTAACTGTAGATTTATTTTATTTTGGTATAATCTTTTTTAGGCCAAAACAAGCAAAAGAACATTTTATAATACGAATTTAACAAGTTTTAAAGCTTTAAACTTCGTAAATTTGTTATCTAAACCTTAGCGTAAGAATTTATGAAAATATATACAAAAACTGGTGATGAAGGAAGTACTGCTCTTTTTGGAGGTAGTAGAGTAAAAAAATACAATTTAAGAATTGATAGCTATGGAACTGTAGATGAACTTAATGCTTATATTGGCCTAATTAAAGATCAGGAAATTGATGAGATAAGTAAAAAATCATTATTGAAAATTCAGAATGATCTTTTTACACTAGGTGCTATGTTAGCAACACCACCTGAGAAAGAAACTTTAAAATCTGGTAAAGAGCGGTTAAATATTCCAAAAATTAATGAAACAGCTGTACAGTTTTTAGAAAATGAAATAGATGTTATGGATGCTAAACTCCCACAAATGACTCATTTTATTTTACCTAGTGGCCATCAAGCAGTGTCATTCTGTCACGTAGCGAGATGTGTTTGTAGAAGAGCAGAGCGTCTTTCGGTAGCGTTAAATGATCAAGAATCAATAAATCCAGCTATTTTAAAATACTTAAACAGACTTTCTGACTACCTTTTTGTGTTGGCACGAATGTTGTCTAAACAGTTAGATATAGAGGAATTTAAATGGATTCCTACCAAAAACAATTAAGTTCTTTTTTTATTGATGTTATATTTCTTAAAAAAGACTTGCATAATTCAGCAAAAAAATTATTTTTGCACAAAATTAAACATTAAGAAATGTATTGGACATTAGAATTGGCATCTTATTTAGCAGATGCACCTTGGCCAGCAACCAAAGACGAATTAATAGATTATGCTATTAGAACTGGAGCTCCTTTAGAGGTTGTAGAAAACCTTCAGGACATAGAAGATGAGGGCGACTCTTACGATTCGATCATTGAAATTTGGCCTGATTATCCAACCGAAGATGATTATCTTTGGAATGAGGACGAATATTAAACTCAAAAAACATATCAAAGTCTCTAAAGAGGCTTTTTTTTTGTTTTCTTTTGAACACACTAAATCATAAAAAAATGTTTTTATGGTTATAATATATAATACAGTTATTTTTAACTGAAAAAAATGGAATAATGGGTATCTTAGATTCAGTAATAAAAATTTTTGTTGGAGACAAGCAACAAAAAGATTTAAAATTACTACAACCAGTTGTAGATAATGTTAAAAAATTCGAAGTAGAAATTGCCAAACTATCTCATGATGGATTACGAGCTAAAACTTTTTCTTTTAAAGAAAAAATAAAAAACGCTACACAATCATTAGACGAAAAGATTGCAATTTTAGAGAACGAAGCAAAAGATGCTGATATCGATAGACAAGAAGATATATATTCAGAAATTGACGCTTTAAAAGATGAAGCATATACTATTTCAGAAAATATTTTGGAAGAAATTATGCCAGAAGCTTTTGCAGTTATTAAAGAAACTGCAAAACGTTTTGTTGAAAACGAAGAAATTGAGGTTACAGCCACTCCATTTGACAGAGAACTATCTGCACAAAACCAACACATTTCATTAGAAGATGACAAAGCTTACTGGGCAAATTCTTGGGATGCAGCAGGAAAGCCGGTAACTTGGGATATGGTACATTATGATGTTCAGTTAATTGGTGGTTCTGTTTTACACCAAGGTAAAATTGCTGAAATGATGACTGGTGAAGGTAAAACATTAGTCTCTACCCTACCTGTTTATTTAAATGCATTAACCGGAAACGGAGTGCATGTTGTTACAGTAAACGACTACCTTGCAAAAAGGGATAGAGCTTGGATGGCTCCAATTTTTGAATTTCATGGATTGTCTACAGATTGTATCGATTTTCATCAACCCAACTCGGATGCAAGAAGAAAAGCGTACAATGCAGACATTACTTATGGTACAAATAACGAGTTTGGTTTTGATTATTTAAGGGATAATATGGCTAGCTCTAAAGACGATTTAGTACAAAGAGCACCAAACTATGCCATTATAGATGAGGTAGATTCTGTTTTAATTGATGATGCCAGAACACCGCTAATTATCTCTGGACCAGTTCCAAAAGGAGATGTTCATGAATTTAATGAATTAAAACCATTAGTTTCTGATATTGTTTCGCTTCAAAAACAAAATTTAGTTAAAGTTTTGGCAGAAGCTAAAAAATTATTGGCAGAAGGAGATGAAAAAGAAGGAGGAAAACAACTTTTAAGAGTACATAGAGGTTTACCAAAAAATAAAGCATTAATTAAATTCTTATCGCAAGAAGGTATCAAGCAAATTCTTCAAAAAACAGAGAATACCTACATGCAAGATAATAATAAGTTAATGCCAGAAATTGACGAGGATTTATATTTTGTAGTTGAAGAAAAAAATAATCAAATTGATTTAACAGACAAAGGTATTGCTCACCTCTCTGAAAAAACAAAAAATGATACGTTCTTTGTACTCCCAGATATTGGAGTAAAAGTTGGAGAAATTGACAGTTCTGAAAAAACTACAGAAGAAAAAGCAGTACTTAAAGAAGAATTATACAAAGATTTTAGCATAAAAAGTGAGCGCATCCATACAATGAATCAACTTTTAAAAGCATATACTGTTTTTGAAAGAGATGTAGAGTATGTTGTTATGGACAATAAAGTAATGATTGTTGATGAGCAGACAGGACGTATTATGGATGGTCGTCGTTACTCTGATGGATTACACCAAGCAATTGAGGCTAAAGAAAATGTGAAAATTGAAGATGCCACACAAACGTTTGCTACAGTAACCTTACAAAATTACTTTAGAATGTACAGAAAACTGTCTGGTATGACAGGAACAGCCATTACTGAAGCTGGTGAATTTTGGGAAATATACAAATTAGATGTTGTAGAGATACCTACAAATAAACCAATTGCAAGAGATGATAAAGACGATTTAGTATACAAAACTGCTCGTGAAAAATACAATGCAGTAATTGATGATATCGTAAAATTAGTAGCAGAAAAGAGACCTGTTTTAGTAGGTACAACCTCTGTAGAAATTTCAGAATTGTTAGGTAGAATGCTGCAAATGCGTAAAATTCCTCATAATATTCTAAATGCAAAACTACACAAACGGGAAGCAGATGTGGTTGCAGAAGCTGGTAAACCTGGTGTGGTTACCATTGCGACTAATATGGCAGGACGTGGAACAGATATAAAACTATCTAAAGAAGTAAAAGAAGCTGGTGGTTTGGCAATTATTGGTACTGAAAGACACGATTCTAGACGTGTTGATAGACAGCTTAGAGGACGTGCAGGTAGACAAGGAGATGTTGGTTCTTCACAATTTTATGTGGCTTTAGACGATAACTTAATGCGTTTATTTGGTTCTGATAGAATTGCAAAGATGATGGATAGAATGGGCCTTAAAGAGGGTGAGGTAATACAGCATTCTATGATCTCTAAATCTATTGAAAGAGCGCAGAAAAAAGTGGAAGAAAATAACTTCGGTATTCGTAAGCGTTTGTTAGAGTATGACGATATTATGAATTCGCAGCGTGAATTTGTTTACAAAAGAAGAAGAAATGCTTTAGATGGTAAACGCTTGCAAGTAGATATTGCAAATATGATTTATGATACTTGTGAAGCCATTGTTTTAAAAAATAAAGGATTTAAAGATTTTCAGAATTTTGAGTTTGAGCTAATTCGTTTTTCTTCAATGACCTCCCCTATTTCTGAACATGATTTTAATAGCTTATCAGAAAAAGAAATTACAGATAAATTGTATACTCATGTAACTAACCATTACAAAGATAAAATTGAACGTAATGCTATTTTAGCTTACCCTGTAATTAAAGATGTTTTTGAAAACGAAGCAGACAAATACGAACGTATTGTTGTGCCTTTTACANATGGAACAAAATCATTACAAGTTGTTACTAATTTAAAANANGCATATGAAAGTGAAGGTAAAAGTTTAGTAACCGATTTTGAAAAAAATATAACGCTTGCAATTATAGATGAAAACTGGAAAGATCACTTACGTAAAATGGATGATCTTAAACAATCTGTTCAAAATGCATCTTACGAGCAGAAAGATCCCTTATTAATCTATAAGTTTGAAGCTTTTGAGCTGTTTAAAAGAACGGTAGATGAAATTAATAGAGAAGTATTATCTTTCTTGTTTAAAGGNGAATTGCCTGCTCAAGATCGTAATCAAATCTCTGAAGCAAGACAGCAAAAAAGAGAACGCTTAAATACGAGCAAGGCANATNTTCAAAATACGACAGAACAAGCCATTCAAAATTCTCGCCAACAATCTTCAGAACCAGTAGAAACCATTGTAAGAGAACAACCAAAAATTGGAAGAAATGAACGTGTTACTATTAAAAATGTAATGAGTGGAGAAGAAAAAGTGGTAAAGTTTAAACAAGCGATTCCTTTAATAGAAAAAGGAGAATATGTTATTGTGAATAAATAAATCAACTACATGTTGGTATCAAAAAAACCGTTTAGAATTTTCTAAACGGTTTTTTAGTTTGTGTGTAAATGTAAATACCCTATTCTTTTATAAATTTAGTTGTGTAAGATAGGTTTTCATTAAATACTTTTATCAAATACATTCCGCTAGAAAGATCTTCTACCTGTAAAGCATTTAAATTGGTATTAAAAACCTTTAGCTTTTTACCTACTAATGAATAAATTTCTATTTTAGTTATCGGAAAGTTCTCTGACGTAACAGTTAATACACCTTTTACTGGGTTAGGAAATAGCTGTATTTCTTTGGCATACTCAGAATAATTTATTGTGCTTAACGTACAATTATCACCAACTGTGTAAGGTAAATATTCAGTTACTGCTAAACCTCCCGCAAAAGCGAACTTACAAGCATAATTTACTGTCTGTCCCGTAGTTAAACCACTTATTGTTTTAGAAAAACGTTGTTGTCCTGTACTACTCATTTGTACTTCAGAAAAAGGGGTTTGTTCCCATAAGTAAGCTACTAATCCAGTTTTATCTGTATCTAAAAGTTCAAAATTAATTGTTACATCTGAGCCATTTGTAATAAATTCATAGGTATAACCAATAGAAAAAGNACCTTGTGCTGCATTGCTTAAAGTTCCTGAGCAATCAGAATTTGTATTTTCTGATGTAGTAGCTTCTAAAATAATACTATTATTATCTGCCTCATTTCCGGATAAGTCTTTAGCATTAATAGAAAAAGAATAAGCAGTTTCGGCATTCAATCCATTTATGATTACAGATTTTTGAATACCTGAATCTTCACTATAAGATTGTGTGTCATTATTGTAAGTAATATCATAAATAACTCTTCCTGAATTATCTGTTGCATTTAATAAAAGTTCTATACTAGATGCAGTAATTGTACCAATAGATGCTGTGAAATTTTCTGGATTAACAGTGTCTCCACTATCATCTGAACAGTCTGTTCCAACAACATATTCAAAATATTTAGTTGCAGATAATCCTCCAGCATAGGCAAATTTACAAGCATAACTTATGGTTTCGCCAATTGAAAGACCGCCAACAGTACTAGAAAAAAGTAAGCCTGATTCTTGATTCATTTGTGTTTCTGTAAAAGGGGATTGCTTCCATAAATAAGCAACTACTCCTGCTTTGTCGGTGTCTAAAAGTTCAAANTGAATGGTAACAGCATTTCCAATAGTTTCAAAGGAAACAGTATAACCTTGAGAAAAACTACCTTGACTTGCTTCTGCTGAGACCTCTTCACACTTTTGTTCTTCAGTAACAGAAACTGTAATTTCTTGAGAAGTTGTTTTACCTCCAAAATCATCTGTAGCAACTGCTGTTAATTGATGAGAACCTATGGATGCATTTTGCCAAATGTATGAGAAAGGAACACTAGTAGCTTCACCTAATTTAGTTGATCCATTAAAAAACTCAACCAAATCTACAGTACCATCTAAATCATTAGTTGTTGTTGTAATATTGATTTCTTCTCCTTCCTTAAATGTAGCATTATCATCAGGTGCGCTTATAGATATTGTAGGATTCACATTTCCATTAGATGTTACAACTACTAAAACCTCATCATAAGCTTCATAACTTCCATTACTTACGGTTAACTTAAATTTGTAAACCCCATTTTCTAAATTAGATATATTTGGGCTGGCTACAGTATTTGTATCAAAAATAACTGTAGATGATCCATATATTTGCTGCCAATTATAAGTAATTGCCCCACCTTCAGGATCATTACTTGCTGATCCATCAAGAGTCGCTGTAGAAACCGGAGCTATTATAGAAATAGTTTCTCCAGCATCTGCAATTGGAGGCACATAAGATAAAGCACTTTCATATGAAAAAGAAAGTTTACCAATATTAAATTCACCACTAACAATATATAAACGTAAAACCTGAACACCAGCTGTTAATTCAATATTAGAAGAAGCAGTTTGCCAATTGTCCCAATCAGAAGTATAGCTGACAGAAATATCAGGGCTAACTTTTTTACCTTCAATTTCAAAATAAAAGGGTCCACCACCACTTTCATTTCCAGATGCATATCTAAAATCTAAATTATAAACACCTGAGTTTTCTACATCTATTGTATATTCTAGCCACTCACCTGCTGCATTCCATCCAACAGTAGCACCTTCTCCATTTACAAGAATAGCATCTATATTTTCATTTGGTCTAAAGGTTCCATTATTCCCCATTGAAGTGTCTACATAACTTATATTTTGTCCAATACCTCCTTCAAAAACATCGTAATGACCTACTTCAATATCTCCTGGAATTGCATGTGGAGTCCCTAAATATGATACTTGTTCACCGACTTGCACCTCTACAATATTAGTTACATTAAATTCAGTGTTTTGGTAAACTTTTGCATAAAAACCATGAATGCCTAAAGTAAGGTCTTCTGCTTTTAGTTCATAAGGCGCAGAAAGTACCTCACCAATTTGTGTAGATCCGTCAAAAAAGACAACTTTTGTTACGTTACCACCAGAAATGGTAGCAGATAAATTTACACTTCCATTTGGAAAAGCTTGCGTAAAGTTAGACGTTAAAACTCCAGTAACATTAACGTCTCTACTTGTTTTCATTTCATTAGCTGGCACTGTCAATTGGTAACCATCTGAAAAAGTAACAATAATTTGAGTATCTCCGTAATTATGAGCTACATAAGTAATTTCATNATCTTTAGAAAAAGCAGCAGCAATCGGATAATTTGCAGTAATCGTCGGATCTATAATTCCAAGTGCATTAACAGAATGAAGCCAATGATAAGTTTGTGCATCTGAGATTCCGAATTTTAAATTTCTATCTGGATAGGCATTGTATAAATTTACTGCTTCCTGTGGATTTGTCATTGATAAAAACTTCCAATAAGTATCATGCCATAGGTTGTCATTATCCTCTTGATTTAAAACTCCGGTATTTTGAGTAATTTCTGACCATAAACGATTAGCGTACTCTTGATGGTGTCCTAAATAAAAAGACCCCCCATGAATAGGATACATTTCTATACCATAAGAAGCAGCAATATCGCCTGTCCAAAACGTACCATTATCATATGAATTACCCCAAACTCTAGAGACTAGACTATACTGCTGATTGCTCGCAAAATTACGATCGTAAACATCAAACCAATACTCTTCTACAGCTGTTTGTTCTGTGGTATATATATAAATTCCTAAATCTCTAATTTGGTCATTTTTAGTTATTGTACCCCAATGAATTAAAGATGATGCAAATTGCATGCTTTCTGAAGTTGATTCTTGGTCATTTCCTTGAGGAAAACTAGCAAAGCCATTAGCCCAACTATGCCCAGCATAAGGACTAAAATTTCTTAAAAATGGGAATTTTGTATCACTTCTGTCATCAGAAGCTGCATCTTTAATAAGTATATTTATCATTTCACCCCATTGTGCAGCCCAACCAGGTTCAAATTGTTCCATAAATGAGGCAGCATGTATAAAATATCCCCAATGAAAATGATGATCGTTTATATTAGTATCTTGTCCATGACCAGAAGGATATCCTAACATTGCAGACCAAGTATCATTATAATAAAATAAGAATGCCTTTTCTCCTGATTCAAAAGTTANCCAATCTTCTAATCTTTCTTTTACTGTTGCAATTATTTTATCTCTAGCNATNATATTACCNGTCTGATCTGCTATTCTTGCGGTTTGGATTAATCGATTCATTACTTGACCTTCATTATAAGAATCTGTCCAAGTTGCCAATCCATCATTTTCAATTTGAGCGATTTTAGCATCTAACGCTGCAGGACTAAAACCATCACTATAATTTGCTAAATAAGGCACTGTNGGCAAAATACCTTTAAACGTATTGTTTACAGTAAAACTATTACCATCTAACATTTTTAATTCACCTCTTACAGATGCATATGTATATGANCTTGGNACTGGAGAGTTTGAACTTGTATTATACCATTGATGNGGTAAAAGGCCTAANAACATGTTAGAATTTGCACCTTCTTTAACATCTGTAGNAACAGTAAAAGTTGTTGCCATTTTAGAAGTTGCTTCATCATAACTCCAACTTGTTNTTGTATTTGCTGGAAAAACATACGCATACTTNTTTAAATCTTGAACAACCTCATTTACATTACTTGTATTTTGAGGTAACATTGCCATAGACCAATACGTTTTACCGTTTAAAGTTGAAGTGTAAGTAGTGCCCGACTGTGCCCATTCACTTCCATTGGGTGCATAAAAAACAAAGTCCTGACCATCTGAAGCATTTTCTATAATTAAAAATTCATTATTCACGGTTACTGATCCAGAATTTACATGAATTTCTACAACATCATCTGCTTCTTTTTCATAATATAAAAATGGCATCCCTATTCCTGAAGTTACCTTCATTTCATTATCGGAATCTTTCCAATTCATAGTTACTGTCCAATCTGAATAGTCAGAAACAGTAGTTTTTGATGTATTTAAACCTTCTAAACCAACTTCTATCGGAGCAGAATCTCCTATTACGCCCCAAGGAATATAAGTTACAATTAAACCTGTATTTATGGTTTTCATTGTCATTGGATAATTAAATAAATTATCTGCGTGATCTTCTTTTACTAGCTTAGACCACCAATCATTTGTTGGCACTGGTTTTCCAGAAGCATTTCCAGATAATTGAGGTGTCCCTGAAGGAAAACCATTTCTACCTGCTTCATCTGTTCCTGGATGAGTGTTTGTATAACTTCCACTACCCACTTGTGTAGTTTGAGAATGAATTGAAAGACTAGCAATGAATAATAATGATAAAAAAATGGATCTTAACATGAATGTAAATTAAGTATTATATAATTGTAAATCTAACTGAATAATTTCTTTAAATTAAATATTAAAGCCATACAACAACCATACAAAAAAAATTATACGATGTATTTACAAATTATATAGAAATAAAAAAACCGTTTAGATTTTTCTAAACGGTTCTTAAATATAAGTAATTGACAAAATTATTCAAATTCTGTTTCTAGTTTTAAATAATCTAAAAATTCTCTTTTAGTGTCTTGATTTTTAAACTTACCCCCAAATTCAGCAGTTACTGTAGAGCTCTCTATATCTTTAATTCCTCTTGAATTTACACATAAATGTTTAGCGTCAATAACACAAGCAACGTCTTCTGTACCTAAAGCCTCTTGCATTGCCTGAACAACTTGCATGGTTAAACGCTCTTGTACTTGTGGTCTTTTTGCAAAGTACTCTACTATTCTGTTCATTTTAGATAAACCAATAACTTTACCATCAGAAATATAAGCTACATGTGCTCTACCAATAATTGGTAATAAATGATGCTCACAGGTAGAATACACCACAATGTTTTTTTCTACCAACATTTCACCATAATTATAGTTATTTTCAAAGGTAGAAGCCTTTGGTTTATGTTTAGGGTTTAATCCCATAAAAATTTCGTTTACAAAAGCTTTAGCAACTCTCTTTGGTGTGCCTTGTAAACTGTCATCAGTTAAATCCATTCCTAAAGTGTTTAAAATATCTTTAACACTCTCTTCAATTCTTTTTATTTTTTCATCATCAGAAATATCAAAAGCATCAGCTCTTAAAGGAGTTTTCGCAGAAGTACCTACGTGGTTTTCTCCTATTTCTTCTATTCTTTCTTCGTTCATTATGGTAATTAATTCTAACGTATTAAAACGTGATTTTCGTGCAAATTTAAGTGTTTGCAACTTATTTTATCCTCTTTTTTACTAATAATCATTTGTAAACCTATAATTATTGACAACTGCTCNCTCTAAAAAATAATTTTTATTGTAATTTATTGATTAATTCTTCTTTAGAACACTGTTGTTGCTCTCCAGTGCTCATATTTTTTAAGGTAAAAAGTTCTTGAGCTACTTCTTGAGAACCCGCTAAAACNACAAACTCAATTGCTCTGGAATTAGCATATGCCATTTGTTTTTTCATTTTAGCATTATCTGGATACAATTCTGCTTTAATATTATGATTTCTTAATTCAGAAATAGTCTTCATACAATACAATCCTTCTGCATCTCCAAAATTGATGAATAAAACTTTAGGTTTGGGTAAGTCTACAGATTTAAATAACCCAAGTTCTTCTAGAACTAAATAGATTCGATCTAAACCAAAAGAAATTCCTACTCCAGAAACCTCTTTCATTCCAAATATCCCTGTTAAGTCATCATATCTTCCTCCTCCACCAATAGCCCCCATTTGAACTCCTTTTGGTGCTGAAACCTCAAAAATTGCTCCAGTATAATAATTTAACCCTCTTGCTAAGGTTACATCTAATTCTAAATTTGCAGATTTTAATCCTAACGCTTTGATGGTATTGATTACAAAGCGTAATTCCTTTACCCCTGCTACCCCTTCTTCTGAACTAGCTAACAACGTGTGTAATGCATCTAAATTTTCTAAATTAGAGCCTTTAAAACTAAACAAAGGCTGTACTTTTTGAATAGCTTCTTCAGAAATCCCTTTCGCAAGCATTTCTTCTTCAACTTTAGCCTGTCCTATTTTGTCTAACTTGTCTAAAGCAACTGTAAAGTCAATTAACTTATCTTGGGCACCAATAACCTCTGCAATACCAGAAAGTATTTTTCTGTTATTAATCTTAATAGTAGTTTCTGTTAAACCTAATTTTGTAAAAACAGCGTCATATAATTGAATAAATTCTACTTCTTGCCACAAAGAGTTGCTACCTACAACATCTGCATCACATTGATAAAATTCTCTAAATCGACCCTTTTGAGGACGATCTGCTCTCCATACTGGTTGTACTTGATACCTTTTAAAAGGAAACGTAATTTCGTTTTGATGCTGAACTACGTATCTTGCAAATGGTACAGTTAAATCATACCTTAATGCTTTTTCTGAAATTTGAGGTGTTACTTTAGTACTTTCTTTATTTGCTAATAATTGTGCATCTGCTTTTTTAAGAAAATCTCCAGAATTTAAAATTTTAAAAATAAGCCGATCTCCTTCTTCACCATATTTACCCATCAAAGTAGAAGAGTTTTCAAAACTTGGAGTCTCTATAGGCTGAAAACCAAAAGTCTCGAAAGTAGTTTTAATCGTATGTGTAATAAAAGTACGATTGGCTACTTCTGTTGGTGAAAAATCTCTAGTTCCTTTTGGAATACTTGGCTTCATAAAATTCTGTTTTCAAGGTTCAGATTTCAATTATTAAAATACATAAATGCAAAATGACAATTGTTTTTTGAGTCTGCAAATATCGTGAAAATCTTATACATTTTTAGAGGTAGATTTGCTTTTATTTAAAACTTGTAAAGAATAAATAGAAGCATTTAACTCGAAACCTAGCAATAATATAATTGCATTAAGCCAAATAAATAGCATAATGATTAATAATGTACCTATAGAGCCATACAACTCATTATATTTCGCAAATTCAGTAACATAAAACCCAAATAAATAGAAAGATAGTACAGATAAAATTGTAGTAAAAATTGCACCTGGTGAAAAGAATTTGGTATACTTTGCATCTTTAACACCATAATAATAGAGCATAGACACCGTACTAAAAATCATTGTTAAAAAAATAATACCTCTTATAATTTGCAGCCAAGTAATATGGTCTTCTAACCAACCGAGACTTACATAATACTTTAAAATTAATTCAAAGAAAATAATAATAACTACTGTAATTAGTAAGAATGCTACAATTATAATTGAAACTAGCATGGCTAAAAAATAGCCCTTAAAGACATTTCTCATCTCTTTTACGTGATAAGAGAACTCAAATCCGCCAAAAATAGCACTTACACCATTAGTCATTAAAAAAATAGAACCTATAAAACCAAATGAAAGTAAACCTCCATATTGATTATTAATAATATCTATAATAACAGTATCTACTGCATCATAAGTTTTGGGTGGTAATATGTTACTAATTATAGAAAGCAAACCCTCTTGTGCCCCATCTATGGGTACATAGGGAATTAACGTTAAAATAAATAATAAAAAAGGAAAAATAGCCATAAAAAAACTAAAAGCTATCCCACTTGCCCTTGTGGTTAATGCTCCTTGCACAATACCAATAAAATACATTTCTATAACATCATATAAAGACATGCCTTCTAAACCAGGAATTTTTATACGTTTACCTAGCTTTACTAAAAAAGCTACTAGGGGTATGTTAGATAATTTGTCTTCTATTTTTTTAGACATACTAGACTAATCAATAATAATTTTATATTGTGACAAAAGGCCTATTACATTTTCTTTACTAAAGAGTGCATTTTTTACCCTATTTTGTTCTAAACTAAATTTATAATTAAAAGAAGATCTAAAATCTACTTTTTCTAAATTTGTGTTTTCAAAAATGGCATTTTCTAAATTACACTCTTTAAATACAGAATCGTGTAAAACAGTTTCTGTAAAGTCTGCTTCCTCTAAATTACAATTTACAAAATTTGTTTTAGCTATTTTTAATTGATAAAAAGAAGTGAATGTTAATTGGCAATCTTTAAAACTAATTTGTAATAAAAAAGGATCACATTCATGAAACTTTACGCCTATTAGCTTACAATTTTTAAATGCAACCTCTTTAAATGCTGTATTTGTTAATATGGTATTGCTAAAATTACAATTTATAAATTCGCATTCTACAAATTGAATATTAGATGCATGAATCCCTTCAAAATTACAATCTAAAAAAGTACAATGATCATATTCTCCTTTTTGTATTTGAAAAGAGGTAAAGTCTAATTTTGAGTAAGATTCGTTTTCAAAAAAATTAGTCATAATTCTTAAATTGCTTTTAAACTTAAATCTAAATTATGCACTGAATGCGTTAAAGCCCCAGAGGAAATATAATTTACACCACATAATGCGTACTTTTTTATGGTATGTTCATTAATGCCCCCTGAGGATTCCGTTAAACACCTGTCACCTATTAAATCAACTGCTTTTTTGGTGTCTTCATAGCTAAAGTTATCAATTAAAATTCTGTAAACACCATCATTAGTTAAGATTTCTTTGATTTCTTTTAAATTTCTAGCCTCTACAATAATTTTTATATCTATTTTTTTTTCAGCTAAATAATTCTTTGTTTTAGTTATTGCTTTTGTAATTCCACCAGCAAAATCGATGTGATTGTCTTTTATCATAACCATATCATATAAAGCAAACCTATGATTTTCTCCTCCTCCAATTTTTACAGCCCATTTTTCTAAAGCTCTAATACCCGGAGTTGTTTTTCTGGTATCTAATACTTTAGCTTGGGTTCCTTTTAACAAATTGGCAAAAAAAAATGTTTTTGTAGCAATAGCAGACATTCGTTGCATCGCATTTAATACCAAACGTTCTGCCATTAAAATAGATTGAGACTTTCCTGAAACCTGAAAAACGATGTCACCAAATTTTACAGCATCTCCGTCATTCATAAAGATTTCTACTTCTAGCGATTTATCTACATATGAAAAAACTTGTTTTGCAAATGCTACACCTGCGATAATACCTGTATCTTTAACTAGTAGTTTGGCACTACCTTGTGCATCTTTAGGAATGCAGGAAAGAGAAGTATGATCTCCATCTCCTATATCTTCTCTAATGGCATTTTTTATAATTAAGTCTAATTCGTTTTGAAATTGCGCTTCTGTAATCATATTGTCTAATTGTGACGTAAAAATAGGAATTCAAACGTCATAATTCGTAATTTTGACAAATGAAAATTAAACTTTTAGCAATAGGTAAAACAGATCACAAACAATTATCTTTATTGATAGACGAATACCAAAACCGTCTAAAACACTACATAAAGTTTGAAATAGAAACAATACCAGATCTTAAAAATGCAAAAAATTTAAGTGAAATTCAACAAAAAAATAAGGAAGGAGAACTTATTTTAAAGAAAATTCAAGCCACAGATGTTTTGGTACTATTAGATGATAAAGGCAAAGAATTTACCTCTATTGAATTTTCTAAATACTTACAAAAAAAAATGAATGCAGGCATAAAACAGTTAGTTTTAGTAATTGGGGGTCCCTATGGTTTTTCTGAAGCTGTTTATGAAAAGGCACAAAGTAAATTATCGCTATCTAAAATGACCTTTTCTCATCAAATGATTCGCCTTTTTATTGTAGAGCAATTATACAGAGGATTTACCATATTAAAAAATGAACCTTATCATCATGAATAATGACTTTTATTCATAAAAGATGAAAATTCTTCAGCTATAAATTGATTACATTTGTTTAAAATGAAAACATAGAAAATGAAATTAGTTTTTGCAACAAATAATTTAAATAAGCTCAAAGAGGTACAAGCTATGTTACCTAAAACAATTGAATTATTAAGTTTAAAAGACATTAATTGTAATGAAGAAGTAGACGAAACAGAAACTACCTTAGAGGGTAATGCAAAATTAAAAGCAGAGTATATTACCAAAAATTATGGCTACAACTGTTTTGCAGATGATACAGGTCTAGAGGTTGATGCGCTAAACGGGCAACCTGGAGTATATTCTGCAAGATATGCTGGAGAGGCAAAAAATGCTGAAAAAAATATGCAAAAATTACTTTTAGCGCTAAAAAATAAAATAGATAGAAATGCTCAGTTCAGAACTGCTATTTGTTTAAATTTAGATGGCAAACAATTTTTATTTGAAGGTGTTTGTAGGGGAGAAATCATTAAAGAAAAACAAGGACAAGAAGGTTTTGGATACGATCCTATTTTTAAACCTACACATAGTAAAGATACTTTTGCAACGATGAGTTCTGTAGAAAAAAATAAAATTTCTCATAGAGGAATTGCAGTACAGAAACTTGTTGCATTTTTAAAAAATTATTAATGTATTGATAGAAATTAATGCGAACTAAAAACTATACGATACACTTTTTACTATTATCAGTACTGCTATTGCTCCTATTCTTTGTGAATTTAAGTTTAGGTTCAGTTGCTATTCCTTTAAAAGATATTTTCAGCGCCATGTTTGGAGAAGGGTCAACAAAAGAAAGTTGGAAAGTTATTATAATTAATTTTAGACTTCCAAAAGCAATTTCAGCAATCTTAGTAGGCTCTGGATTATCTATTTGTGGCTTATTAATGCAAACATTATTTAGAAATCCATTAGCAGGTCCGTTTGTTTTAGGGATTTCTTCTGGTGCCAGTTTAGGTGTTGCCTTTTTAATTTTAGGGACCTCTTTTTTAGGGGGTGTTTTTACACTATCAACCATCTCTAGTTGGACTTTACCCATTGCTGCCAGCTTAGGAGCATTTTTAGTATTAACCGCAGTAATTATAGCTGCAAATAGGGTTAGAAATATAATGTCTATACTAATTATAGGTTTAATGTTTGGTAGTTTAACATCGGCTTTAATTAGTGTATTAGCGTACTTTTCTGAGGCAGAACAAATTCAACAATATGTTTTTTGGAGCTTTGGTAGTCTAGGTAATTTAAGTTGGACAGAAATTTCTGTTTTTGCAACTATTTATGTGTTTAGTATTTTAAGTTGTTTAAGCATTATAAAACCTTTAAATAGTTTTTTATTAGGAGAAAATTATGCAAAAAGTCTGGGCATCAACATTAAAAGAAATAGAAACATTATTTTATTAATAACCAGTGTTTTAGCAGGTGTAATCACAGCTTTTTCCGGACCAATTGCTTTTATAGGTTTAGCAGTACCACATGTAACAAAATTACTTTTCTCTTCTTCTAATCATAAAATATTAATACCTGCAGTTGCACTTTTAGGAGGTATAACTCTTTTAATTTGTGATGCGATTGCACAATTACCGTCCAGTGAGTTTACACTGCCTATAAACGCAATAACTTCTTTATTTGGAGCTCCTGTTGTAATCTGGCTATTGTTACGAAAAAAGAAAATTTTTATTTAACATGAATAAAAAACCAGAAAACATCGTATTAGAAACCAGAGATTTAAGTATCGGTTATCAAAACAGAAAAAATAAAACTATAGTTGCCAATGCTATCAATTTACAATTAAAGCAAGGGAATTTAATTACAATTTTAGGTAAAAATGGAATCGGAAAATCTACATTTTTAAGAACAATAACTACTGTTCAAAATGCTTTACATGGATCTATTTTAATCAACAATAAAAAAATAGAAAGCTATTCAACTAAAGAAATCTCAAAATTATTAAGTGTAGTACTCACAGAGCGTTTACCTGAAAGTCAACTTACCGTTTTTGAACTTATTGCTTTAGGCAGACAACCCTATACCAATTGGATTGATCAATTGTCTGACATTGATATAAAAAAAATAACGACTGCTATCCAACAAACTGAAATTGAACATTTAAAAGATAGCTATTTTTATGAATTAAGTGATGGCCAATTACAACGTGTTCTTATTGCAAGAGCGTTGGCGCAAGACACAGATATAATACTATTGGATGAACCCACAGTGCATTTAGATCTACATCATACTTTAAAAATCTTTACGCTTTTAAAAAAGTTAGTGCAAAAAACTTCAAAAACAATTATTATATCTACACATCAAGTAAATTTAGCTTTACAATTTTGCGATTCAATGGTGTTATTTAAAGAAAATGAAGTGGTTTCTGGAACTGTGAATGAGTTAAATGACAATAAAGCTTTGGATGATTTATTTCCTAATACTGTCATAAACTACAATGCCTCTATTAAACAATTTGTTATTAAACCTAACTAATTTTGATAAAACTGTAACTTTTTGCTACTTTTGGATACTAATTTTAGAGTCTAATTAAATTTAATCGATGAAAAAAATATTATATGTTGCAGGTGCAATCGCTTTTATGGCTTGCAGTACTAGCAAAGAAGCATCTAAAGAAGATGCAAATGTAGATTTAGCAGCAAAATATGCAGCAACAATTACAGCTAAAGATTTAGGAAATCATTTATTTACTTATGCTTCAGATGAATTTGAAGGAAGAGAAACTGGAGAGCCTGGTCAGAAAATGGCTGTAGAATACTTAAAAAACTTTTATAAAAGTCAAAATATTGTAAGTCCAATTGGCGGTGATGATTATTTTCAAGAAGTACCTGCTGAATGGATTAACAAAAATACTAGAAGAGGTACCTATAAAGACTCTGAAAATGTAGTTGCTTTTATAGAAGGTTCTGAAAAACCAGAAGAAATTGTAGTAATTTCTGCACATTTAGATCATGAAGGTGTAAAAAATGGTAAAGTTTACAATGGTGCTGATGATGATGGATCAGGAACAGTGGCAATGTTAGAAATTGCAGAAGCATTTNAATTGGCTGTAAAAGCAGGNAAAGGTCCAAAGCGTTCCATACTATTTTTACACGTAACTGGNGAAGAAAAAGGACTTCTAGGTTCTAAATATTATACAGATGTAGANCCTATTTTTCCTTTAGAAAATACAGTATGTGATTTAAATATTGATATGATTGGTAGAACTGACAGCAGACATAAAGCAGATCCGAACTATGTGTATTTAATAGGATCAGATAAATTAAGTACAGAGCTACATACCATTTCTGAAGCTATGAATAAAAAATACACGAACATTAATCTAGATTATAAATACAACGATGAAAATGATCCTAATCGTTTTTATTACAGATCTGATCATTACAACTTTGTAAAAAATAATGTACCCATTATATTCTACTTTAACGGTACTCATGTAGATTATCATAAACCTACAGATACGCCTGATAAAATTAATTATGAACTGTTAGAAAACAGAACTAAGTTAGTTTTTCATACAGCGTGGGAAGTAGCGAATAAAGAAACAAGAATTATCGCTGATAAAGCTCAAGCTAAAAAATAATTGATTTATAAAATCAATAAAAAAAAGCCTGATCAATACTGATCAGGCTTTTTTATCGCTATAATTTAAACTCCAAATTGAGTTAAATGATAATTTAAATGTTTGTAAAACATTGCATTCCACTCAGCTGCAGTTAACTTTCCAAAAGAATTTGATTCCTTACCCTCAAAGTAAGATTTGCCTAATTTTTGAGTTTGTTTCATGTAGTTTTTTAATGGTTCTTTTTCTTTTAAAAAATCTTTTTTATCAGTTATTAAAAACTGAGGAGATGTTTTTCCATTTTTAGGGTAAGGTTTTTCTGAAACTACTGCTTTTTTAATAAATGTTTTTAATATAAGTTTTAAAAATAAATTTGGTTTTTTATGCTTGTCTGTAAAGACCATTTCATAAGTTACCGAACAATGCGAAAGCATTTGACCTACAGACATTTTACCCTAATTAGGTTTAGAGTTTTCAGCTAAACTATCAATACGTTTTAAAGTTTCTTGTGTATCTTTTTCTGTAAATAAATTTTTCATTTAGTATTTAATGAAGTATTTTAAAAATTAATTCTTTAAGGATATCTCCTTGAGATAAGTTAGCTCCTACTCCTTTACTTTTTACATCTGCATCTCTTAATATTGCAATAACTTCAGCTACTTTTCGCATTGGATAATTTCTAGAAGCAAAAAAATAATCTTCTACAAAATAAATATTTACACCTAAAGCCCTTGAAACTGCATCTTTAGATTTGTTCTCTAATCCATGAAATAATAAAAGTTTTGTAAAAAAATTGTTCAACAAAGATATGGTCATAACTGTTGGATTATTTTTAGGATTATTTACAAAATAATTAATAATCCTATTGGCTTTGACCACATTTTTATCTCCTATTGCTTTTAGTAATTCAAAGTTATTAAAATCTTTAGATATTCCGATATTTTCTTCTATATGAACATCTGTAATAATAGTTTCCTTAGGTAGGATAAGCATTAATTTATCTAACTCATTAGCTATTTTACTTAAATCAGTACCTAAAAAATCAACTAGCATTTGAGCAGCTTTAGGCGCAATTTGATAATTTTTACCACTAAGAACTCTTCGAATCCAATCAGCAACTTTATTATCATATAATTTTTTACTTTCAAAGACCAAACCAGTTTTAGCAATTGCTTTGTGTAACTTTTTACGTTTGTCTAATTTTTTATATTTATAGTTAAGAACTAGAACTGTAGTAGGTTGTGGCTGATTTGCATAGGCAACTAACTTTTCGATGCTTCTACTTAAATCTTGTGCTTCTTTAACAATAATAACTTGTTTTTCTGCCATCATAGGATAACGCTTTGCAGCGCCTACAATATCATCTACAGTAACGTCTCTTCCATACATTACTTGTAGATTAAAACCTTTCTCTGATTCTTCTAAAATATTTTTTTCTATGTAGTCAGATATTTTATCAATGTAATAGGGCTCTTCTCCCATTAAAAAATAAATAGGCTTTACAGCACCGTTTTTAATATCTGAAACTATGTTTTTAATTTCGTTCATTTTCTTACATTTGATTGATGCAAAAACTCAATCTGCCTGACTTTAATTTTAAAATCAAAAATAGCGAAAATAAGATGCTTATTTTTGATAATCTAAGAAAAAAATATTTAGTTTTAACTCCAGAAGAATGGGTAAGACAACACTTTGTACATTACTTAATCTCAGAAAAAAAATATCCCATATCTTTAATTGCTATAGAGAAACAACTTACCCTTAATACTAGAAAAAAAAGAACAGACATTTTAGTGTTTAACCAAATTGGCACGCCAGAGCTTATTGTAGAATGTAAAGCGCCATCTGTTAAAATAACTCAAGATACTTTTGATCAAATTGCACGTTATAATTTAAAATTAAATGCTAATTATCTTATTGTGACTAATGGGCTTACTCATTTTTATTGTAAAATGGATTTTAAAAATAAAACCTATATTTTTTTAAGGGATATTCCAGCTTACAATTAAGAAAACTTTATATAAAAACTAAGTTATAAAGTGTAAATTCGCAATCTTGAAAACAGCAATAGTAATATTAAATTGGAATGGGAAAAAGCTTTTAGAGCAATTCTTACCCTCTATCATAAATTTCAGCATTTCTGATGCTCAAATTTATGTTGCAGATAATGCTTCTTCAGACGATTCTATACGTTTTATCGAAAAAAACTATCCACAAGTAACAATTATTAGAAATAAAGAAAACGGAGGGTACGCAAAAGGATATAACGATGCTTTAAGCTCCGTTAAAGCAGATATCTATGGGTTAATTAATTCGGATATTGAAGTAACTGAAAACTGGTTAAAACCAATTACAAGCGAATTTCAACAAAATAAAAATACCGCTATTATTCAGCCAAAAATATTAGATTTTAAGAATAAGTCTAAATTTGAATATGCAGGTGCTGCAGGCGGATTTATAGATTTTTTTGGCTACCCTTATTGTAGAGGACGAATTTTTAACCATTTAGAAACAGATCATCATCAATTTAATGATATTACAGACATTTTTTGGGCATCAGGGGCTTGTTTCTTTATTCGAGCAACTATTTTTCATCAACTTAATGGTTTTGATGAAGACTATTTTGCACACCAAGAAGAAATTGATCTATGCTGGAGAACACAAAATTTAGGGTATACCATAAAATATGTTGGCACTTCATATGTATATCATATAGGTGGTGCTACTCTTCAAGAAACAAATCCACAAAAAACATTCTTAAATTTTAGAAATAATTTGTTAACTATTTTAAAAAATGTACCAAAAAGAAGATTATTCTATGTCATTTTTTCTAGACTAATCTTAGATGGAATTGCCGGATTAAAATTTATCTTTGAATTAAAACCAATTCATACTTTTGCAATTTTAAAAGCACATTTAAGTTTTTATCAAAATTTTAATAAATTTTTACGCAAAAGAAAAAAGCTAATAAAAAAACAACATTATAACTTACATGTAAGCGTTGTTTGGCAATATTTTGTATTGGGTAGAAATAAATTTAAGAAGTTACAATAACCTTACAGTATATCTAAGCTTCCTTTACCTTCTCTAATTACCTCTGGAATATCATCGGTTAGATCAATAATTGTAGATGCTAGATTATCTCCATAACCACCATCAATTACTATATCCACTAAATTTTTCCATTTTTCAAAAATAAGCTCTGGATCTGTAGTGTATTCTAAAAAATCATCATCATCTCTTATGGAAGAAGATACAATTGGATTTCCTAATGCCTCTACCAAAGTTCTTGCAATTGTATTATCTGGAATACGAATTCCTACTGTTTTCTTTTTCTTAAAAGCTTTAGGTAAGTTATTAGAACCTGGTAAAATAAAAGTATAAGGCCCAGGTAGTGCTCTTTTCAATAGTTTAAACGTGGGTGAATCAATTTGTTTTACATATTCTGACAGATGACTTAAGTCGTTACATACAAAAGAAAAATTTGCTTTATCTAGTTTAATTCCTTTAATAAGCGCTATTTTTTCGAGTGCTTTTGTATTGGTAATATCACACCCTAAACCATAAACGGTATCTGTAGGATAAATTATTAGTCCTCCCCTTTTTAAAATTGCAACCACTTTTTGAATCTCTTTAGGGTTCGGGTTTTCATTATAAATTTTAATAAACTCTGCCATTATATAAAAATACAAAAAAACTCAACTTAAAATAAGTTGAGTTTTTTAAAATAAGAAATTTATTTTTAAGACTTATCTACCAATCTAAAACCTTCTCCATGAATGTTTAGGATTTCTACATTTTCGTCTTCTTTTAAGTATTTACGAAGTTTTGCAATATATACATCCATACTTCTTGATGTAAAGTAGTTGTCATCTCTCCATATTTTTGTTAATGCTAATTCTCTTGGCATTAAATCGTTCTTATGGATAGCAAGCATGCGTAATAATTTACTTTCTTTTGGAGACAATTTATTAGGCTCTTTATCTTTATCTGAAGATAGGTGCCTAAGTTTAGAATTAAAGAAGAAACTACCAATTTGAAATTCAAACTGCTCAGATTCGGTTGTTTTATCAGAGTCTTTACGCTGTAAAATTGCTTTTATTTTATGTAATAAAACTTCAGAATCAAAAGGTTTGTTTAAATAATCGTCGGCACCAACTGCATATCCTTTTAAAACATCCTCTTTTAATGTTTTTGCTGTTAAGAAGATGATAGGGATTTCTTTATTGGTTGCTCTAATATCTTGCGCTAAAGAAAAACCATCTTTTCTTGGCATCATAACATCTAGAATACACATATCATAATCACTATTTTTAAACATGATTAAACCTTCAATACCATCTTTAGCATGCGTTACATTGTAATCGTTTAATGCTAAATAATCTTTTAGAACTGTTCCAAAATTTGGATCGTCCTCGACTAATAAAATTTTTTTACTTCCCATTTTTAAATTTTTAAATTAAAGGTAATTTTACCGTAAATATGCTTCCTTTTCCTTTTTCACTTTCAACAAAAACTGTTCCATGATGTTTTTCTACAATTTCTTTTACATAAGCCAAACCTAACCCATGGCCTTTAACATCATGAATATTCCCTTTTTGTTCTCTGTAAAATTTATCAAAAACATTTTTTTGAACACTTTTGTTCATTCCTATTCCTTCATCTTTTATTTTAAAGATGAAAAATTTATTTGTACTCTCTGTGTATACATCAATTTTAGGAGCACCCTCAGAATACTTAATTGCATTTTCTAACATATTAACAACTACGTTGGTCAAATGAAACTCATTCCCAGATATTTCTGACGTTAATGCCTCAAAATGTTTGCTAATACTACCATTTCTATCTTGGATTAAAAGATGTACATGACTTAATGCATCTTCTATAATGTCTTGGATATCTATCGTTTCCTTACTAATGTCTAATTGATTTTTTTCTAATCTTGAAATTCGCAATACATTTTCTACTTGTGTATGCATTCGCTTATTTTCGTCCTTAATCATATTCACATATCTTTCTACCTTTTTAGTATCTGAAATAATCTTAGGATTTTTAATTGAGTCTATAGCTAAGTTAATCGTTGCTATAGGTGTTTTAAACTCATGAGTCATATTATTAATGAAATCAGTTTTTATTTCAGATATTTTTTTTTGTTTAATCAGCTGATATAATGAACTAGAAAAAGCAATGATAATAATAAATATAAAAAACAAAGACAGTAATAGAATTCCTGAAATACCCGATAAAATGTGGTTATTCTTTGTTGGAAAAGTAACATATAAAAAATGCACTGGCACGTCTTCAGTATTAAAAAACAAAGGATATTTATAACTATTCTTTTTGTTTATGGTATAGTACCCAGATTTTAGCTTTGTAGCTAATCCGTCTACACTATAAACCCCATATTTAAAATCTAAAAATATATTTCTTTTATTTAATTCATCTTTTATAGTTGCATTTAACTCTCTATTACTAACCCTTTGATGTATCGGTTTTTTTTCGAAAAGACTTCTAAAGGTTTCATAATTATACTCTTTTTCTAAGTTGGTATACCTTTTCGTAAAAGAAGTCCGAATGCCTTCAGAATTCGATTTTCTTTCAATTCCTGTAAAGGTTTTTGTTTGAAAGAAATCTTTTTTACCTGATATTCTTTTTAAAATAATACTATCGTTATCTAAAAACTCTTCACTAGGTAGTTTAAAATTTTCTTCTAGATAAGTAGCTCCAAGTGAATACGTCTGCTTGGTGGTAGTGTCTATCTCTTGAAAGAAATAATTTTTGATTTGAGCAGCATTTGCCAAACCAATGTTTTCTATCATCCCTTCTATCTTTCTGTCTATTAAATCTTGCTCTTTCTCATTAATTCGCTCTGCAACTCTCCCTAAAGATTTCTGAACATCATTTTTAAACTGTTGCTTTTTACTTTCTACAGCATTATCTATCCAATAGAGCTGTACAGCAATAATTCCTATTAGAGAAATGCTCATTAAAATTACGATAAGAACAAACATCTTTTTGCCCATATATCAAAGTTAAGGTATTAAAAAATTGGAATTTGTATTTTTAACGTTGATTAACTCAAATAATTGAATTTTAAGAACAATTTAACAAAATCATTATTAATAATTGAACTAATTAAGATTTTTCTGTTAAAATTTTATGGATATTTTTTACTTGTAAGAGGGTGTTATTTTTATTTTTATTAAAAATAACATAGTTAGACTGTAATAATTTATGAGTGTCAGAAAACTGATTCTGCATTCTTTGCAATACACTTTCCTTTGATGTTTTATCTCGATCCATTACACGTTTAATTCTAGTGGAAATAGGTGCGTGAACAGTAATTATAAGATCACAAAATGTATTACTATTACTTTCAAAAAGAATTGCAGCCTCATAAATTACATAGGTCTTATTTTGTTGCTTAATAATAAAATTTTGAAAGTCTTTTCTTACTTCTGGATGTATAATTTCATTTAAACTTTTTAATTTAGAGGCATCGTTAAAGACGAGATTAGAAATATATTTTTTATTAGGTACATTTCCTGTATAAGCTTCAGACCCAAAAACACCTATTATTTTTTGCTTAATAGTTATAGAGGTTTGGATAAGTTTTCTGGCTTGTTCATCTGCAATATAAATTGCCACATTATCAAATGAAGAAAAGTAGTTTGCCACTGTAGTCTTTCCACTTCCAATACCGCCTGTTAATCCAATGATTTTCATATTATTTTTGAATTAAGAAATCAATTTTTGAAGGTAATAATTTAACATTTCTTACAAAATTTGGCTTTGAAATTACTTTTGGGACTAAGTAAGTTAAGTTATTTTTCTCAGACATCGAATAATCACATTCAATCTTAAAAGAAGCTTTAGAAATTTTATTAAAATTAGTTAATGCAACTGTAAACACCAATTGAATCTCTTCATTTAACATCGTAATATTTACACCATCTGGTTTATTTTTAATGGTAAAAGGAACCTTAATTTCACCTTCTGTAAATTTATCTACTTTACCAGAAACAATAACCTTTGTGTCTTTGAATTTTATGTTTTTAAATTCAGAAGGCTTTTCTAATTTTAAGGCTTCTGTAAAATCAGTTTTTATGTCTTTTAAAATAAATGGTTCTAAGGCTAAGTTTTTTATTTCATTAATTTCAGATGTAGGTCCAGAAATAAGAATCGAATCTGGTTTAATAGTAATAGGTTTTAAAAGATTATACCCTATATGGTACTCTAAATTTAATTTGGGTAAAACAGGTACATATTTAGAGACCAACTCCCCTATGCTTAAAGAAATAGTATCTTTCTCTATAGCTTGTAAATAAATACCCGTGCGTAATTGTGCTTGTATTTTTAAAAATTGTTTTTTTGAAATAATATAGTATTTGCCTTTTTTGGTTTGCTTTACCTTAGAAGCATCTATATCAATTGCTTTATTTCTAATTTTTGCGGTTGCCAATTTAAAACCAGAAGCTTTTACTGATAAACGCAATTCATCTTGAGAGGATTGTTGTAACAATTTATTTTGAGGAATATTTTTAAAAACAATGGGTATGGTTACTTCTGCGGTATATTCTTTAGAAAATGTAATTAATAACCATATAAACAAAGAGATGATAAAAAAAACAATAAACGTTTTAGGTATTTTCTTAGTAGTTTTCACCAAAATAAATTTATTGCAAGCTAATGAAAAGTGGGGTAACAAAAAAGTGGGTTTTCTAATAATTAGAAAACCCACTTTAACTATTTAATTATGCGTTTACTTTTTAACAGCAGCTGCATATTTTTTACTCAATTCCATTGATATAGCAGAGCGTTCAAATTTTATCTTCCCTGCTCCTGTTTCTAATGTTAAGGTATTATCTGTAGTATTAACTTCAACAATTTTACCATGAATACCACTTGCTGTAATTACTTTTGTTCCTTTTTTAATCTCTGCTTGAAAAGCTTTTTCTTTTTTCTGACGTTTCATTTGTGGTCTTATCATAAAAAAATATAAGACTAAAATCATTGCTAAAAAAGGCAACATACTTGCTAAATTTCCTGAATCCATTTATTTTATTGTTTATGCTTTTGGAGTAACCATTCCTTTAAGCGTTAATATTTCTCTTCCAGATGCTGTATTGGTAATTAAAGTAATATTTTTCTGTTGTCTATTACTTTTACCATTTGTATTAAATCTTACTTGTATTTCTTCAGTAGCACCAGGTTTAATTGGGTCTTTTGGCCATACTGGAACTGTACAACCACAAGTAACTTGAGCGTCAGTAATTACAAGATCTGTAGTACCTGAATTCGTTAATTTAAATGTTGTTTCTACAATTTCACCTTCTGTAACAGTCCCAAAATCATACTCTTTTTTTTCAAAAGTAATTGATGCTGCCCCATTTTTAATTGCTACATCTCTAGTTTTTGCACTCTCTAAATTTTCTTTATTAATTTTAGAAGAAGCATTGTTGCTTTTCCCACAAGAAATAAATACCATTGAAGTAGCTATAATTGCCACTAAAATTATTGTTTTTTTCATTTTTTAATAAGTTTTTGTAAAAATAATAAATTAAAATTTGAGTATCCAAATTTAAAGTAAACCTCTACCTATTTTAGCTATTTTTTTGTCTTTTAAAAATTCCTTAGAAATTTTATCTAACACTCCATTTATAAAATAACTACTTTTTGTGGTAGAGTAATCTTTTGAAATTTCTATATATTCATTTATAGTTACCCTAACAGGAATAGAAGGAAAATTGACAAACTCAGTTATCGCCATTTTTATTAGAATCATATCAATATCAGCAATTCTATCTGTCTCCCAATTTGGTGTTTTGTCTGTAATTTCTTGTTCATAAGACTTATGTTTTAATATTGTTTTACGAAACAAATCAACTACAAAATCCTCATCATCTTTATCTTTGTATAGGTTACCAAGTATAAATGTTTTTCCCTCTTTTTGTTTATTTAGAGTTTTCAAAATCCAGGTATTTACAAAAGGAATGTCATCTACCCAAGAAATCATTTTATCTTCGTAATACTCTGCCAACTTCTCATTTGGCGCAACAATTTGTTTGTAAAAATCAATTACAAAAGCTTTGTCTAATTTATAAGAATCTACTTCATTAGCTAAGTAATTTTTATACAAATCACTTTGTTGAAGTGTATCAAAAATAATTTTCACATATTCGTCATCAAAAGACCAATGATTAAGTTTATTTAGTGCTAAATAACTTTCTAAACTTATACTCTCTGAAATAGCAGAAATTAATTTATTATTAATAAATTTTGTATTGGGTTTTAAATCTTCTGAAGTAGCTAAGATCTTCTTTTTTGAAAGTGCTATTTTTTTTGCAGCTAACTTTTGCACTTCTGCAAGCAATTGAATATTAAGTACATAAAGATCAAAAACTTTTAAAATACTATGTTTTAAAAACTTTTCTTCTTTTACCATATCATCATTCTGAGATTGTTGCATGGCATATACAGATTGCATTACTTTAACTCTAATATGTCTTCTGTTAATCATTATAAAGAACTTATATATATTGCTTTAATTGCGATGCAAAAGTAGTATTATTTTACTTTTGTTAGCGCACTTTTTAATTCTTTTTTAAGAAAATTTATCCTTACGAAACTCGTATCTTCGTGCTTTTCATTTAATACTTTTTCATTGAAGGCGTTACAATACATTAATAAATATTTATCAAAATATAAATGGCGAATTATTATAGGCCTATTCATTACGATACTTTCAAAATTACTTGCACTTCAAGTACCAAGAATAATCGGAAACTCTTTTAATATTGTAGAAAAATATTTAAACAATGAAGTTACAAACCTATCTTTTGTAAAAGAAGAATTGTTAAAAAATGTATTAATTATAATTGGAGTTGCTCTATTAAGTGGTTTTTTCACTTTTTTAATGCGACAAACCATTATTGTTACCTCTCGTTTAATTGAATTTGACCTTAAGAATGAAATTTACCAACAATATCAAAAACTATCATTAAATTTTTACAAAAAAAATAGAACAGGAGATTTAATGAATAGAATTAGTGAAGATGTCTCTAAAGTAAGGATGTATGTGGGCCCTGCAATAATGTATACAATGAACATGATTGTTTTATTTGCAGTAGGTTTTACACAAATGATTCAAGTAGACAAACAACTAACTTTGTATACATTAATTCCTTTTCCATTACTTTCTATATCTATATTTATTTTAAGTAAAGTTATCCATAAAAGGAGTACAATTGTACAGCAATACTTATCAAAATTAACCACCTTTAATCAAGAGTTTTTTTCAGGAATAGATGTCGTAAAATCTTACGGAATAGAGCCTGCCATCATAAAAGGTTTTGATATCATTTCAGATGAGAGCAAAGAAAAAAACATTGACTTACAAAAAGCCAATGCATTGTTTTTTCCACTAATGATTTTATTAATAGGTATTAGTAATTTGATTGTAATTTATATTGGAGGCTTGCGTTATATAAATGGAGATATACAGTCTGGAGTAATTATTGAATTTATTATGTATGTAAATATATTAACTTGGCCAGTAGCTGTAGTAGGTTGGGTAACTTCTATTGTACAACAAGCAGAAGCCTCTCAAGTAAGGATTAATGAGTTTTTAAACGAAGTTCCTGAAATTATAAACAACAATGAAAACCCTTTATCTGTAGCAGGAAAAATAACTTTTAAAAACGTATCTTTCACTTATGATGACACTAATATAACTGCTCTAAAAAATATTAATTTATCTGTAGAAGCAGGAGAAACAATCGCAATACTTGGAAATACTGGAAGTGGAAAATCTACTTTAATTGAATTGATTTCTAGGCTTTATGACGTATCTGAAGGGACAATTTATATAGATGAAAAACCTTTAAAAGAGAGTAATTTAAACGACATAAGAGCACAAATAGGATTTGTACCACAAGATCCTTTTTTATTTTCTGATACCATTGAAAATAACATCAAATTTGGAAAAGAAGATGCGCAAAAAGAAGAAATTATAGAGGCTGCAAAAAATGCAATGGTACATTCTAACATTATAGAATTCGCTAACGGGTATAAAACCATTCTTGGAGAACGAGGTGTTACACTTTCTGGAGGACAAAAACAAAGAGTCTCAATAGCTAGAGCAATAATAAAAGATCCTAAAATTTTAATTTTTGACGATTGCCTCTCTGCAGTTGATACAGAAACAGAAGAAAAGATATTGTCTAACCTAAAAAAAGTATCGAAAAATAAAACAACTTTTATTATAAGTCATAGAGTTTCATCTGCTAAAAATGCTGACAAAATTATTATTTTAGATAATGGTGAAATTACGCAACAAGGAACTCATAATCAACTTATAAATATAGAAGGTTACTACAAAGAACTTTATGAACAACAACTTTTAGAAAAAGAAATTTAATGTTTCGCATTGCTAAGTAAAATATTTTATTAGATTTGTAACCATAACAAGTATAATGTAAACACTATTGTAAAGATTATGGCAGAGAGAGTTGAACAAGAAGAAATTTTTTCACAAGTATTAAGAGCCGGAAGAAGAACTTACTTTTTTGATGTTAGAGCAACCAAAGCAGACGACTATTACTTAACAGTTACAGAAAGTAAAAAATTTACACATGATGATGGTTCTTTCCATTATCAAAAACATAAAATTTATCTTTATAAAGAAGATTTTTCAGATTTTCATGAGATGCTAAAAAAAGCAACTGACTACATTATTTCTGAAAAAGGAAATGAAGTAATTTCAGAACGCCATCAAAAAGACTTTAAAAAAGAAGAAAATACAGATATTGAGGGTAGTGATGATACAAAAAACTTTACTGATGTTTCTTTTGACGATATTTAAAAAGAAACAATTCAAATACTTTTAATTCAAATTCAATTTTACACGTAAAAAACCGTAACTAACATTTTAGTTGCGGTTTTTATTTATAGTACATTTTTCATGGTCTTGGTTTTTGCAACAGTCTCTAACCATTCTTTTTCTGGATCACTATCTTTTGTAATACCTCCTCCAACATAAACCCTTGCTGTTTTTCCATGAATAGACATACATCTTAAATTTACAAAAAGTGAAGACTTCTTTCGAGAAGATTGATTGGTAAGATTTAATTCACCTAAAAATCCAGTATAAAAAGCTCTATCATAGGTTTCGTTTTTTAAAATAAAATCTTTTGAATTTTCTCTAGGTAAACCACATACTGCAGGGGTTGGATGTATGGCTCTGATTAATTTTTCTAAACTAATATTTTGTTTTAAATTCCCATTTACTTTGGTTCTTAAGTGTAAAAGACTGCCTGCTCTAACGGTTTCTAAATCATCAACTTTTAAATCATATGAAATTGGCTCTAATTGATTTTTAATAAAATTAGTAACCAACCTTTGTTCTTTTAGCTCTTTGTTTCTCCAATTTGGTTTTTTATTTTTTTGATAAAGCTGCGTGCCAGCAAGAGACATTGTTCTAAAAGATTTTTCAGATACCTGTAGTAATGTTTCTGGTGTTGCACCTAACCAAAGTCCTACTTTTGGGTGAAACCAAACATAAACAAAAGCATTTCTATAATTACTTAACAAAGAGTTAAAAACCGACAATACATCAAAATTTTGTAATTTAATTTCCTCACACCTAGAAATTACAATTTTTGAATATGTATTCTTTTTTATTTCTTCTATAGCTTTTGATATTATTTTTATGTGCTGTGCCTTAGAAGCATCACTTGGGGCTAGTAAAGAAGTTTTTTTTGTTGATAAATCTGTATTTAGATAAAGGGGTTCGTTTAGTATTTCTGATTGTTCTGATGGAAATAAAATTGCGTCTTCAGATTGACTAAAAGGGGCAAAAACAAAACCTGAGTTAGTATAATTATTTACATGATGTAAATTATCATTTTCAAGAAAAAAACCAGAAATAATAGACTCATTTGGCTTAACATAAGCTACAAAAGGTCTCTTTCTATTATAAGAAGCTGCTATCTTTTTAAATATACCCAAATTAGAACCCTATTTTTTTTCTAAGACAATATTGGTCATTTTTGCAACAGAAACTAACTTTTCTGACTCATCTACAATAGTTACCTCCCAAACATGTGTACTTTTTCCTTTATGAATATTTTTTGCAGTTGCATACACTACTCCATCTCTTTTGCTTTTAATATGATTAATGGATAATTGAATTCCATTAATAAATTGATTTTTAGAATCAATAAAAAAATTAGAAGCAGCACTCCCTACAGTTTCCGCTAATGCAGCTGTTGCTCCTCCATGCAACTGTCCATAAGGTTGATGTACTTTTGAAGATACTGGCATTTTAGCCGTTAAATAATCTTCACCAATGGCAACATACTCAATGTCAAGTGTTTGCATTAAAGTGTTTTTATTTCTATCGTTAAATGCCTTTAACAGTTTTTTTGTATCCATATGTACTTTTATTAATATGTAAAAATACATATAAAAAACCGTATTTTTACGGTCGAAAATGATTGAAGTTTATGTATAAGATAAGAGTTATTTTAGATACTAAAGAAGATGTTTTAAGAACTATTTTAGTTGAAGATTCAATAAATTTAGAGCGTTTGCATTTTATAATTGCAGAAGCATTTGGTTTTGAAGGGCAAGAAATAGCCTCTTTTTACAAAGCTGATGATGAATGGAATCAAGGCGAAGAGATTCCTCTTTTTAATATGGAAGAAACAACGACATCTATAGCTATGCAAAATTGTCTTTTAACGGAAACGTTACCTTTAGAAAATGACAAACTTATTTATGTTTATGATTTTTTAAATATGTGGACGTTCTATGTAGACGTAGTTGAAATTCTTAAAGAACAAAAAGAAAATTTACCTCAGGTAATACTTTCTGTAGGTAAAATTCCAGAAGAGGCTCCAGAAAAAGAATTTGTTGCAGACAAATTAGATGACGACACTGACGATGATGAATTTGATATTTTTGATGATTTTGATTTTAACGAATATTAAAAAAGCCATTTATTAATCTCGAATATATTTAATAAACCATAAGAGTAAATCGAATAGTAGAGAATAGCGATCTCTTTACGTAACAATATTGTACTTTAGTCGTCTTATTTTTGATAAACAACTAAATACATGGCTTCAAAAACAATCTTATCTCTACAAAATCTTGATAAAAAATACGGTAAAGTTCATGCCGTAAAAAACCTTTCATTTACTATTGAAAAAGGAAATGTCTATGGAATTCTTGGTCCAAATGGAAGTGGAAAGTCTACAACTTTAGGCATTATTTTAAATGTAGTTAATAAAAGTGGTGGAAGGTTTTCTTGGTTTGATGGTCAGCTATCTACTCATGATGCTTTAAAAAAAGTTGGAGCTATCATTGAGCGTCCAAACTTTTACCCTTACATGACTGCAAAACAAAACTTAGCTTTAATTTGTAAAATCAAAGGTATTGCAACAGATAAAATTGATGAAAAATTAGAAATTGTTCATTTATTTGAGAGAAGAGATAGTAAGTTTAGTACATTTTCTTTGGGTATGAAGCAACGCCTAGCTATAGCCTCTGCATTATTAAACGATCCTGAAATACTAATTTTAGACGAGCCTACAAATGGCCTAGATCCAGAGGGAATTCATGAGATTAGAGAAATTATTAAATCGATCGCTTCAAATGGAACGACAATTTTACTAGCATCTCATTTGTTAGATGAAGTAGAAAAAGTTTGTAGTCATGTTATTGTGATACGAAAAGGAGAAAAACTATATGCAGGTAGTGTTGATGAAATGACAGCATCAAATGGTGTATTAGAAGTAAAAATAGACCACAAAGAAAATGAGTTAATTTCATTTTTAGAAAATCACAATGCTGTTCTTAAAGTAACTAAACAACATGAAACAATAATGGCAACTTTACAAACAAACGTAATGGCTTCTGCAATAAATAAAGAATTATTTGAAAAAGGTTTTATTTTGAGCCATTTGGTAAAACGTAAACCAAGCTTAGAACAACAATTTTTAGATTTAACTAAAAATAACTAACCCTTAAAACAACAAACATGTTAAGACTTCTTTCTATAGAACTACATAAATTAAAATACAACAAAGCAAGTAAAATATTATCTCTAATTTATTTTGGGCTACTTACTTCAATTGCATTAATCGTTACAATTAAGTTTGAGTTTGGTAGTTTTAAACTACACTTGGCAGATGCAGGCATCTTTAACTTTCCATATATCTGGCACTTTAATACCTATGTAGCGTCTATCTTAAAATTCTTTCTTTTATTAGTAATTGTTTCTATGATGTCTAATGAGTATAGCTACAAAACCCTAAAACAAAACTTAATAGACGGACTAAGTAAAAAAGAATTCATACTCTCTAAATTTTATACTGTTATTGCTTTTGCATTAATATCTACGGTATTTGTATTTGTGGTTTCCCTAATTCTAGGGTTAATTTATTCCGACTATAATGAGCTTGCAATTATTGTTTCTGATTTAGAGTATATTTTTGCATTCTTTATAAAATTGGTAGGTTTTTTCTCTTTTGGTTTATTTTTAGGTATACTAGTAAAACGCTCTGCATTTGCAGTTGGAGCAATGTTAGTATGGTACTTTATAGAAGGTATTACAAAATTGGTTTGTTTTTGGCAGTTTAGTGAAAACCCTACTAACGCTCCAACAACTGATAAAATATTACAATTTTTTCCATTAGAATCTATTGCCAACCTCATTAAAGAACCCGTAACTAAATTAGGTGCAGTAAGATCTGCTGCCAATACTATGGGTGAAACAATGTCTAAAACATACGAAGTAGAATTTATGAATATTGCTATTGTTTCTTTTTGGACATTCATGTTTATTTACCTGTCGTATCGATTACTTTTAAAAAGAGATTTATAAAATGTTCCTAACATTTATTCAAAAACTTGTTGTCTAAAATTCAATGTCCAATTAAACGAAGGCAAATTATTATACACCAATTTAGCATTTGGCACAACTTTACGAACTCTGTTAACCATATGTGCTATTTGTTTTACATTTGGTGTTGGTGTTTCAATCCATAATAAATCTGCCCCATTCTGTAAACTAGTAACACAATCTAAAACTACTTTATCTATATTAGTACCTTCTCTAAATTTGTATAAACCATTAGACAAACGAACAGGCCTTACCAACTTTCCATTTCTCTTTAAAAGAATATCATTGTCTTTAGCATCTTTTATTTGAATAGGCTCTGCTTCTACAAAAGCTAAGTATTGAGAAGCCAAATCTCCTGGTTTTTTTACTTACAGTTAAAATATCGTAATTTAGCGTTAGAATCAAATTTGATTATTTATGGATATTAACTTCAATAAAAACGAAGATTATAATAAGCTTTTAGTATCAGAATTAAAAAGAAAACTTGCAAAAGTTAAACTTGGTGGAGGTAAAAAAAGAATAGAAAAACTTCACGAGAAAGGAAAAATGTCAGCTCGTGAACGAATAGACTATGTATTAGATACAAATTCAAAAAATATAGAAATTGGTGCTTTTGCAGGAGATGATATGTATACCGAACATGGAGGATGTCCTTCTGGAGGAGTCGTTGTAAAAATTGGCTATATTCAAGGAAAACAATGTATTGTTGTGGCAAACGATGCTACTGTAAAGGCGGGAGCTTGGTTTCCAATAACCGCTAAAAAAAACTTAAGAGCACAAGAAATTGCTATAGAAAATAAATTACCTATCATTTACCTAGTAGATTCCGCTGGCGTTTACTTACCAATGCAAGACGAAATTTTTCCAGACAAAGAACATTTTGGGCGCATTTTTAGAAATAATGCAGTAATGAGCGCAATGGGCATTACCCAAATTGCAGCAGTCATGGGAAGTTGCGTTGCTGGCGGAGCGTATTTGCCAATTATGAGTGATGAGGCACTTATAGTAGATAAAACTGGTAGTATCTTTCTTGCAGGAAGTTACTTGGTAAAAGCCGCTATCGGAGAAAGTATAGACAACGAAACTTTAGGAGGTGCAACTACACATACAGAGATTTCTGGCGTTACTGATTACAAAGCTAAAGATGACAAGGATTGCTTAGATAAAATAAAAAATATTGTAGACAAAATAGGTGATTTTGACAAAGCTGGTTTTAACCGAAAAGAACCTCTTCAACCTAAAGAAAATGAAGCTGATATCTTTGGAATATTACCCAAAGAAAGAAATGCGCAATATGATATGCTAGAAATCATAAAACGCCTAGTGGATAACTCTGATTTTGAAGAATACAAAAAAGGATATGGTCAAACCATTTTAACAGGATACGCAAGGATTGATGGATGGGCAGTNGGTATTGTTGCTAATCAAAGAACTTTAGTAAAAACAAAAGGAGCAAAAACAAAACCTACAGAAATGCAATTTGGAGGTGTTATTTATAACGACAGCGCAGATAAAGCAACACGTTTTATTGCAAATTGCAACCAAAAGAAAATACCTTTAGTTTTCTTACAAGATGTTACTGGTTTTATGGTTGGCTCAAAATCTGAACATTCTGGAATAATAAAAGATGGAGCAAAAATGGTGAACGCAGTAAGCAACTCTGTTGTCCCAAAATTTACAGTTGTTATCGGTAATTCTTATGGTGCAGGAAATTATGCAATGTGTGGCAAGGCGTACGATCCAAGATTAATTGTTGCATGGCCAAGTGCAGAATTAGCAGTAATGAGTGGAAACTCTGCAGCCAAAGTATTGTTACAAATAGAAACTGCTTCTTTAAAAAAGAAAGGTGAAGAAATAACACCAGAAAAAGAGGCCGCTTTATTTAAAGAAATTAAATCAAGATATGATAAACAAATCTCTCCCTATTATGCAGCTGCAAGAATATGGACAGATGCTGTTATTAACCCTTTAGACACAAGAGCTTGGATATCTATGGGGATAGAAGCTGCAAACCATGCCCCTATTGAAAAACAATTTAATATGGGTGTGTTACAAGTATAGGTTGTAATTGTAAGCACTAATTTTAAATTAATTTAACTTTATAATAGAACTAGGTTTGCAAATCATCTATTTAAATAGATGATTTAAAAAATTGCAAATCATGTTGCTTATTTTTACATTTGTCTACTTTAAAATTTCATAATAATGGGAAGAGCATTTGAGTTTAGGAAAGCAAGAAAAATGAAACGTTGGTCTGCAATGGCAAAAACATTTACCAGAATTGGTAAAGACATTGTAATGGCTGTTAAAGAAGCGGGACCTAACCCTGATACAAATTCAAGATTAAGAGCTGTTATACAAAATGCTAAGGCAGCTAACATGCCTAAAGACAATGTAGAACGTGCAATAAAAAAAGCATCTGATAAAGATACTGCAGATTATAAAGAAGTACTTTTTGAGGGGTATGCTCCTCATGGCATTGCTGTTCTTATAGAAACGGCTACCGATAATAATAATAGAACTGTTGCTAACGTAAGAGCAGCTTTTAATAAATGTGATGGAAATTTAGGAACATCGGGTTCTGTCTCTTTTATGTTTGACCATACTTGTAATTTTACAATTAAAAAAGAAGATATTTCTATTGATATGGAAGAACTTGAGTTGGAATTAATAGATTTTGAAGTAGAAGAAGTTTTTGATGATGAAGAAGGCGTTATTATTTATGCTCCTTTTGAACAATTTGGTGCACTACAAGGATATTTTGAAGAAAATAATATTGAAATTTTATCTTCTGGATTTGAAAGAATCCCAACAACTACTGTCAAATTAAATGAATCCCAAAAAGCAGACGTCGAAAAGTTATTAGAAAAACTTGAAGAAGATGACGACGTAAACTCTGTGTATCATTCTATGGACGAATCTTAATAGTTAAACTTTTTTAGTAAATTGTCAGGAAATACATTTAGATGCCTGATACAATTACACGAATTTTTGATTTTCCGTATTATCAATTAAAGAATTCGCCCTTACAAAATTGCTATAATTTTAAAAAAAATAATAGCTGGGAATCTGTCTCTACACAAGATTTTATAACTAAAGTAAACGAAGCAAGTAGTGCTTTACTTTCTCTAGGAATTAAACCCAATGATAAAATTGCTGTTATCACAGAAAACAATTCTCTTCATTGGCACATATTAGATATTGGAACATTGCAAATTGGTGCACAAAATGTACCCTTATACGCTACACTATCTGAAAAAGACTATGCGTATATATTAAAGCATTCTGAAGCAGTTTATTGTTTTGTTTCTAACCAAAACCTTTATGATAAAGTAAACACTGTCGCAAAAAAAACAAATCTAAAAAAAGTTTTTTCTTTAGAGAACATTGAGTCAGACTATGGGTGGGAGCATTTTTTAAGTTTAGGAAAAACCAAAGATTATACAAAAACTATTCATGCTTTAAAAGAAAGTATACATCCAAAAGATTTAGCAACAATAATTTATACCTCAGGAACTACAGGAACTCCAAAAGGAGTTATGTTATCTCATCAAAACATTGTTTTTTCTGTATTTACAACAGGTAAGAGCCTAAACCTTACTAAAGGAAATAAAAGAATAGTAAGTTATTTACCTATATGTCATATTTTTGAGCGCGCTGCCTCTTATTATAATGTACTTATGGGGTTTGAAATCTATTTTTCTGAAAGCATTGAAGCACTAGGTGCTACTATAAAAGAAGTTAAACCTCATTACCTGGCAATAGTCCCTAGATTACTAGAAAAAATTTACGATAAAATTGTTACCAAAGGAAGTGAACTTAAAGGCATTAAAAAATGGATATTTTATTGGGCTTTAGAAGTAGGTAAAATGTATGAACCTTATCATAAAAATGGTAAATTCTATAATTTAAAACTTAAAATTGCTAGAAAAATTATTTTTACAAAATGGCAAGAAGCGCTAGGTGGTAATTTACAATTTATGATTTCTGGAAGTGCACCATTACAAGCTAAATTAATTAAAGTTTTTACTGCTGCAGGCATGCCCGTTTATGAAGGGTATGGTATGACAGAATCGTCTCCAGCAGGAACAATAAATGACCTTAGAAATAATGGGTTAAAAATTGGGTCTGTTGGAAAACCTCTACAAGGTATAAAAGTGAAAATTGCCAAAGACGGAGAGATTTTAATAAAAGGAAACAATGTGATGTTAGGTTATTTTAAAAATAAAAAATTAACTTCAGAAACAATTGTAAATGGTTTTTTACATACAGGAGATATTGGAAAAATTGATGAAGATGGTTTTTTATACATAACCGATCGAAAAAAAGAAATGTTTAAAACATCTGGGGGTAAATATATAGCACCTACTGCCTTAGAGAACGAATTAAAACAATCACGCTTTATAGCACAAGTAATGGTAATTGGGGAAAGTGAAAAAATGCCTGCAGCGATCATTCAACCAAATTTTGAGTTTATAAAAGAATGGAGTAAACGCCANAATTACGTTATAAATGATATCTGTATGGACACAAAATTAAATGATAGGATTCAAAAAGAAATTGATTTTTACAACCANAAATTTGGAAAATGGGAACAAATAAAAAAATTTGAGTTAACCGCAGAAGAATGGACAATTGAAGATGATTTAATTACACCTACAATGAAAATGAAAAGAAAAAAAATTAAAGAAAAATATAAAAATCTTTATCAAAAAATTTATAATTCGTAATTAATTAAGCACAAAAATATTTTTTTTAAATACGGGATATTTCACTAATTTTACGAAATTCAAACATTTACTATATGCCAACAGAAATCACCAGGTTATTTGATTTTCCTTATTTTCAATTAGAAAAGTTTAATCTAAAAAATGCTTTAAATACAAAATACAACGGAAAGTGGGAATCACTTTCAAGCGAAGAATATGTAAACAAATCAAATCAACTTAGTAGAGGACTATTACAACTAGGGATAACGCCAAATGAAAAGATTGCTATTATATCTACAACAAATAGAACTGAATGGAATATTTGTGACATAGGTACTTTACAATTAGGTGCACAAACAGTCCCAATTTACCCTACCATTTCTAAAGAAGATTACGAGTATGTATTAAATCATTCTGAAGCTACTTATTGCTTTGTTTCTGATGTTTCTATATTAGAAAAGCTAAATCAAATAAAAGACAAAACAAAACTAAAAGGCGTTTATACATTTGATGAAGTTGAAGGCGAAAAAAATTGGAAAGAAGTTTTAGCGCTTGGGGCAAAAGAGGACAACCAACCTGAAGTGGAAGCGAGAAAAAAAGCAGTTACACCAAGTGATTTAGCTACACTTATCTATACTTCCGGAACTACAGGTAAACCCAAAGGAGTAATGCTAACTCATAAAAATATAGTTTCTAATGTATTAACAAGTGAAAAAAGAGTACCTCTAGAAAAAGGAAACGATAAAGCATTGAGTTTTTTACCTGTTTGTCATGTTTTTGAACGTATGATTTTGTATTTATACCAACTATGTGGAACAGAAATTTATTTTGCAGAAAGTCTAGAGAAATTAACAGAAAATGCTCAAGACATAAAGCCTAATGTAATGACAGCTGTACCAAGGTTATATGAAAAAATTTATGACAAAATTATCCTTAAAGGAGAGGATTTGTCTGGCGTTAAAAAAGCATTATTTTTCTGGGCAGTAGAATTAGGTTTAAAATATGAACCTTATGGAGCTAATGGTTGGTGGTATGAAAAAAAATTAGGGATAGCTAGAAAATTAATCTTTTCTAAATGGCAAGCCGCTTTAGGGGGTGAGTTAAAATTAATGGTTTCTGGAAGTGCTGCTTTACAACCAAGATTAACAAGAATATTTGCGGCTGCAGAAATGCCTATTATGGAAGGTTATGGTTTAACAGAAACATCTCCCGTTGTTACTGTGAACTGTATTGATGAAAATGGAAAAAAAGGTTTTAAAATTGGTTCTGTAGGTAGAGTAATCGATGATGTTGAATTAAAAATAGCAAAAAACGGAGAAATTCTTGTTAAAGGACCCAATATCATGCAAGGGTATTATAAACAACCAGAAAAAACAGCAGAAGTTTTAAAAGATGGTTATTTCCATACTGGAGATAAAGGGGAATTAGACAGTGAAGGTTATCTGAAAATTACAGGAAGAACAAAAGAAATGTTTAAAACCTCTGGAGGTAAATACGTTATACCGCCATTATTAGAGGGAGAGTTAAAAGAATCTATGCTTATAGAACAGGTAATGGTTGTTGGTGAAAATGAAAAAATGCCTGCAGCTATCATTCAGCCAAATTTTGAATACCTAGGTGATTGGGCTAAACATAAAGGAATAAAGTTTACCTCTAATGAAGAGTTAATACGTAACGAAAAAGTTATTGACAAATACCAAAGAACAATTCATAAATGTAATGGTAATTTTGGAAAGTGGGAACAAATAAAAAGATTTGAGCTAACTGCAGACGAGTGGTCCATAGATGGAGGCCATTTAACACCAACCATGAAAATGAAAAGNGAGGTAATTTTAGAAATTTATAAAGATNTGTACGATAAAATCTATAAAGAATAAAAATAAAAAAACCTTAGTTTGTTTAAAACTAAGGTTTTTTTTTACTTTAAAGAATACTAACAAAAATAAATTCTAATCAAAAATATCATTTAAAACACTAGCTAATCGAATACCACCTTTTTGCAGTTGTTGTCTTACAATTCCAAAATGATCGTAAGAATATCTGTATCTTAAGTTTTCACCAGTTTTTACAGAACTATAAAGTTTCTTAGTAAGTTGGTGTACTTCATTTACCCAATCTATAACAGATCCTTTAGCAATATATTTAATCTGCTTTTTAGAAAGCAATTCTACATTATTTGCTAAATCGGTATAACTCATATTATAGTCGTCTATCATTTTACTATCCCAAACACTATGTAAATTGGTTCCCTTACCAAACCAACGAACCTGTATATCATTGCCCCCTTTATCTTCTTTTCTTCCTATATGCATCGGTTGATGTAAATCTCCAATAAAATGAACAAGCAATTTTAAATGAAAGTTTTTATCNGACATAGTACTANTTNTATCTTTTAAAACTGAAATACATTTTTGTANACCTGTAACTAAATCTCCCTTTGGGTTTTTAGTGGAAGTTTCATACGTNTCTTCTAACCCCATATTTACATAATGCCAAGGCGAATATTTTCGNTATNAAGATTCTGATTTAATTTCGTCTGCAAAAGTTGAGACGAATGCCAAGCTTTGTCCTTTTAAAATTTTATCAATATTCCTTTTAGCTTTTTTAGTTAGATATTTTTCGGCAATTTGTCCTGTTACTCTATGTCCGTTTTTACCCCAAAAAAAAGTCTCATTAATAGAAGTGGAAGAAGTAAAAAACAATAAAGATAGCAGTAGTATTTTTAGTTGCATATTTTTTAAATTAATTAAGTTTTAGACAAAAATAGAAAATAACTCTGTTTAAAATTGTTAAATATTAAAATTTATACTTATATTTATGATACTAAAATAATATCAATTTAAAATCAAAATTATGAAATCAGAAAAGCTTATCAAACCCACAAACGGGTATTTAATGTTACTCATTGTGCTTACCTTATTTTTTGGAGGTATTATTATGTCTATTGTTCAAAAAACTCCTTTATACATTCCACTTATAATTATTGGGTTTATCAGTTTTTTTGGTTTTATTTTAGTCAATCCAAATACGTCTANAGTTATTTTATTATTTGGTAAATATNTAGGCACTATAAAGGATAACGGTTTGTATTGGGCAAACCCATTTTATACTATTAAAAAAATATCATTAAGAGCTAGTAATTTTGATAGTGAGCGTTTAAAGGTGAATGATAAGTTAGGGAATCCTGTAATGATTTCTACCATTTTAGTGTGGAGAGTTACCAACACGTACAAAGCTGCTTTTGATGTTGATAATTATGAGAATTTTGTAAGAGTACAAACAGATGCTGCTGTAAGAAAATTAGCAAGTATGTATCCTTATGATAATTTTGCTGATGAAGGACATGTTGAAGACATAACGTTAAGATCTAGTGTTAATGAAGTTTCTGAGGCTTTAGAAAAAGAATTGGAAGAACGATTAGCTATCGCAGGTATAGAAGTTCTTGAAGCAAGAATTGGTTATTTAGCTTATGCTCAAGAAATTGCGTCTGCAATGCTAAAAAGACAACAGGCTACAGCTATTGTTGCTGCAAGACATAAAATTGTACAAGGTGCAGTAGAAATGGTAGAGATGGCACTAGAAGAATTGAATAAAAAACAAATTGTAGATCTTGATGAGGAACGCAAAGCAGCCATGGTTAGTAATTTGTTAGTAATTCTTTGTGGAGATAAAGAGGCATCTCCAGTTGTGAATACAGGCACTTTAAATCATTAATTAAAATTAGAAAAAAACGTATTAAAGAATATAAAATTGTAGAATTAAAATTAGGTTTTAGAAATAGAACTCAAAACTTTGAAGATTTATTAAATCAACATGCTAGAGAAGGCTGGTGTTTTGTTAGTATTCCAAATGGCTGGAATAGTATGATTTTAGAAAGAAATAAAAATAGATAATTGTGAAAGTTTTTAAAGAAGAACAACGTTTTACACAAACTTGGCTAATGGTAATTATGGGCTTTAGTCTTGTAGTGCCTTTAGCATTGATTATTAGAGAATTCTTAAAAGAAAAATCAGATTTTTCTTTGGGCGGATTTTTAGGGGTCGTTGGGGTATTAATTGTAAGTATTGTTCCAATCTTTTTGTGTAAACTAACTACTAAAATAAATGAAACGGGCATTCTTTATCAGTTTTTTCCATTTCATTTTAAAACAAAACAAATTACTTGGCAAGAAATTGAAAAAGCTTATGTAAGAACTTACGACCCTATAGGAGATTATGGTGGTTGGGGCTTAAAGGGGGGGGCATTTTGGAACTCAAAAAAAGGTAAAGCTATTAATGTTTCTGGAGATATTGGTATACAACTAGAACTTAAAAATGGAAAGAAATTATTGATAGGTACACAAAAAAAAGCTGCAGCAGAAAGTGTTTTAAACACCTATCAACTTAAAATAAATTAGAATGATTAGAGTTATCACTTATGTTCTTTTTTTAGTATTTGGTGTTGTATCATTAAAAGCACAAATTAAATCAGAAGAATTGGTATTGTACAATAATGAGATAGAATTACCGGGTACACTAACCTATATTGCAGAACAAACGCCTTTAATAATATGGATACATGGTTCTGGAAATGTAGATAGAAATGGCAATCAACAACCTGTTATAAAAGCCAATTATATTAAACAATTTAGAGATAGCATTACTAAAAATAATATTGCGTTTTACAGTTATGATAAAAGAACTTCAAATAAAAACAACAAAGCAAGCTTGCTTAAAGGCGTATTTTTAAAAGATTATGTTACCGATGTTCAAATAGCTATCAATCATTTTAAGAAAGAAGGCCGATTTTCAAAAATCATATTGGCAGGCCATAGTCAAGGCTCATTAGTAGCGATGCTCGCTGCAGAAAGCATAGATAAATATATTTCTTTAGCTGGCCCAAGTAAAAGTGCAGATCAAGTTATCATTAATCAAATAAAAACATCTGCACCTTTTTTAGATTCCATTACCAAAGCACACTTTAAAGAATTAAAAGAAACAGGGAAAGTAGAAAAGGTGAACCCTATGTTACAATCGGTTTTTGCAAAACAAAACCAAGCGTTTTTAAGGTCGTGGATTCAATACAACCCATCAGAAGAAATTAAAAAACTAAGTGTACCCATTTTACTTATTCATGGTACAGAAGATTTACAAGTAAAAACACAAGAAGCATCTAACTTATTATTGGCTAATAAAAATGCTCAATTGGTTTTTATAAAAGGAATGAATCATGTTTTAAAAGAAGTAAATTCTATGATAGAAAATCAGTCTTCTTATACAAAACCAGACTATCCTTTATCTACAAAATTGGTACAAGTTATCGTTGAATTTGTAAACAAATAATATGGCAAAAAAGAAAGCATTTGCACTAAGAATAAATGAAGAGATGTTAAAGTCTATAGAAAAATGGGCTGCAGATGAATTCCGTTCTACAAATGGACAAATAGAATGGATGTTAATGCAGGCTTTAAAAGATGCTAAACGTGAGCCTAAAAATAAAGATGAATAGTGACTTAAAAAATGAATTTAAAAAACTAATTGTTAAAAAAACGCTTAATTTTTATTGAGCGTTTTTTGTTTTTGTATNTTGTCTGCATTATTAAAAATTCAACAAACCTTTATAATGAAAAAAATCATCACACTTTTGTTTTTATCAATAGGTACTCTACTCTTCTCACAAGAGTTTTCTATGGATTTGGTAAAAAACATGAAACCAAGAAATATTGGTCCTGGAGGTATGTCTGGTCGTGTAACTTCCATAGATGTTGTAGAAAGAAATCCAGATATTATTTATGTAGGTACTGCTTCTGGAGGAATTTGGAAATCGACTTCTGGTGGTATTAAATGGGAACCTATTTTCGAAAAAGAACTTACTGCTTCTATTGGAGCAGTTACCATTCAACAATCTAACCCAAGTGTTATTTGGGCAGGAACTGGAGAAGGGAACCCTAGAAATAGTCTAAATGGTGGTTTTGGCATATACAAATCTTTAGATGCAGGTAAAACTTGGAAAGCGATGGGTTTAGAAAAAACACGTCATATTCATAGAGTCATTATTCATCCAACAAATCCAGATATTGTTTATGTGGGTGCCATTGGATCTCCTTGGGGAGAACATAAAGAACGTGGTGTGTATAAAACTATTGACGGAGGAAAAACTTGGACACAAATTTTATACAACAACGAAAAAACAGGTGCTGCAGATTTAATTATGGATCCATCCAATCCAAATAAATTAATTGCAACCATGTGGGAACACAAACGTGATCCTTGGTTTTTTAATTCTGGAGGAAAAGGCTCTGGCCTATACATTACACATGATGGTGGAGACAACTGGAAAGAAGTTACAGATAAAGAAGGTTTTCCAAAAGGTGATTTAGGTAGAATTGGTGTTGCAATTGCTCCAAGTGAACCAAACGTAATTTATGCATTAGTAGAAGCTAAAAAGAACGCTTTGTATAAAAGTGAAGATGGAGGTTTTACCTGGAAAAAAATAAATGATAAATCAGATATAGGAAACAGACCTTTTTACTATTCAGAAATTTATGTAGCCCCACAAAATGAAAACAGAGTGTATTCTGTATTTACTTATGTAAATGTATCTGAAGATGGAGGTAAAAACTTTAAACAATTAATGCCAGCTTATGGTGTAGATAATGGAGTGCATCCAGATCACCATGCATGGTGGATTCACCCAAGCAATGGTAAATTCATGATTGATGGTAATGATGGTGGTTTAAATATTACCAAAGATGGTGGTAAATCTTGGCGATTTATTGGTAATATTCCAGTAGCTCAATTCTATCATATAAATGTAGATAATGAATTTCCTTACAATGTGTATGGAGGAATGCAAGACAATGGTTCTTGGAGAGGTCCTGCCTATGTTTGGAAAGCACAAGGCATAAGAAATAGCTATTGGCAAGAAATTAGTTTTGGTGATGGTTTTGATGTGGTACCAGACAAAGACAATTCTAGATATGGATGGTCTATGAGTCAGCAAGGATCTGTGGTAAGATATGACCATATTACAGGAAACAACTATTCAGTGAAACCAACGCATAAAGATTCAAATGTAAAATTACGTTTCAATTGGAATGCAGCCATAAATATGGATCCTTTTGATACTAACACGCTTTATTTCGGAAGTCAATTCGTACATAAATCGACTGATAAAGGTTTAACTTGGGAAGTTATTTCGCCAGATTTAACTACCAATAATCCAGAAAAATTAAAACAATCTGAAAGTGGAGGATTAACTATGGATGCTACAGGTGCAGAAAACCATTGTACCATTTTGGTCATTGAACCTACTCCTTTGGAAAAAGATGTTTTATGGGCTGCTACAGATGATGGTCAAATACATATCACCAAAGATGGTGGAGCCAATTGGACCAATGTTGCTAAAAACATTAAGGGTTTACCAGAAAATTCTTGGATAACACAAATTAAAGCATCCAATAAAAATAAAGGTGAAGCCTTATTAGTAGCCAATGACTATAGAAGATTTAATTATACTCCTTATGCATACAGGACTAAAAATTATGGTAAAACTTGGGAGCGTATTGTAGATGAAAATGACGTACAAAGCTATACGTTATGTATTGTAGAAGATCCTGAAAATAAAAACCTATTATTCTTAGGTACTGATGATGGTTTATATATATCGTTAAATGCTGGTGATACGTGGACAAAATGGACCAACGGTTTTCCTACTGTTCCTGTAAAAGATTTGGTAATTCACCCAAGAGAACAAGATTTAATTATTGGAACTTTTGGACGAGCTGCATGGGTACTAGATGATATTCGTCCATTAAGAGCCATAGCCAATGGCGATCTTTCATCAAAAAAAACAGTACTTTTCACACCCCCAACTGCATATCAAGCAGCCTATCAACAACCTACTGGAAGTAGATTTGGTGCAGATGCTATATATCAAGGAGAAAACAGAAAAGGTGGTGCAATTCTCTCTTATTATGTTAAGATAGACGATAAAAAGACTAATGAAAGTAATAGTAAAAAAACAGAGGAAACACCTAAAGTAAAGAAGGACTCGATTACGTTAGACATTTTTAATGGATTAACAAAAATTAGAACTTTAAAATTTAAAGCTCCAAAAGAAACAGGAGTGCATAAAACTACTTGGTATTTTCGTGAAAAAGGGGTTGCAAGAGCTTCTAGAAGAATTCGTAAATCTACTAGAGAGCCAGCAGGTGTTACTGTAAAACCAGGCGTCTACAAATTAAAAATGACTTATGGAGGTGAAACTTCTGAACAGGATATAATTGTGGCATACGATCCTAGATTAAGAATGTCTGATGAAGCCATCAATCAAAAATACAATACCAGTAAAGAGCTAGAACAATATCAAGCTAAAATTACTGCTGTTGTAAAACAATTGGTAGAAAGTAAAAATACAGCTTTTAAAATTCAATCTGACGTATCAAAAGCAGATAAAAAGAAATACAAAGAAGCCATCGATGCTTCTAAAGATGTAATAAAGCAGATAGAAGGTTTAATTGCATTATACCTTGGTAAAATTGATAAAAGACAAGGAATTACAAGAAATCCAGAGATTACAGTTAACCAAAGGTTTGGTATAGCTAGTTCTTATGTTCGTTCTCGTTTTGGAGAACAAACCGCTACAGAAAAACAATTAATCGATCAATTTAAAACAACCTTTAAAGCAGCTGTCTCTGAAACAAATACCTTTTTTAATAATGATTGGAAAATGTATAAAGAAAAAGTGAAAGATATTCAGATTTCTCCTTTTAAAGACACCAAAATTTTTGCAGTCAATTAGAATGAGCTTAAAAAAAATTCTACTCTGTTTTTTTGTTTTAAGTGCCACTTTAACAAAAGCGCAGCAATCAGATCAGCAACTAGGTGCTTGGTACATGTATAATGGTTCTCATAAAATAGCAGATAAATTTGCTATTAAAACTATGGCTCATTATAGATATTACGAAGTTTTAGGAGAATTTCAGCAAGAAATTTATAGACTAGGTTTAAATTATACCATAAACCCAAAAATAAATTTTACTGTTGGTTATAGCTATGTTAATACAAATACTGAGTTTAAGGTTTATTCTAACAATTTAGAAGAGCATAGATTGTACGAAGACCTAAACTTAAAAGGCAAACTTAACAATATCAAATTAAGGCATCGTTTGCGCTTTGAACATCGATTTTTTAATTCAACATCAAGTCACTGGTTTCGTTACGATTTGAATGCCAATTATCCTATCACAAAAAGTTGGTCTGTTTATGCATTTAATGAACTGTTTCTAAATATTGATAAATCAAAACGATTTGTTCAAAACTGGACAGGAGCAGGATTTTTACATCAAATTAATCAACAACTAAAACTTAAGTTGGGCTATTTTTATCAGAAATTACCTGATAAGGGTTTTCATAGATTACAATTCGGAATTATTTTAAACACAAATCATCTAAACAATCAAAAATGATAGAACCAATTTTTACAAATGATGCCATAGTTTTTGGTATTCTTATGCTTTCATTAGGTTTTGTTTTTTACACAGAAAACATCAAAACTGGCTTTTGGAGTAAATTTTATAAAATTGTTCCAGGTTTATTTATGGCCTATTTTATACCTGCTTTGTTTACAACGTTTGGCGCAATTGCACCTGAATGGGAAGTTGAAAATACAGCAGGAGAAATTGTAAAAAACAAATCGCAATTGTATTATGTAGCTAGCCGATTTTTATTACCTGCTGCCCTGGTATTAATGACTTTAAGTATCGATTTAAAAGCCATTTTTAATTTGGGCTCTAAGGCATTAATTCTATTTTTTACAGGTACCATAGGTATTATTATTGGTGGGCCAATAGCAATTTTATTAATTTCTATCTTTTCTCCAGAGACTGTTGGCGGTTCAGATTTTGATGCTGTTTGGAGAGGTTTATCTACCCTAGCAGGAAGTTGGATTGGCGGTGGAGCCAACCAAACAGCCATGTTAGAAATTTACAAATACAATCCTGCAAAATATGGAGGTATGGTTATTGTAGATATTGTAGTTGCCAATGTATGGATGGCAATTTTATTAATCGGAATTGGTAAAAAAGATAAAATAGACAACTGGTTAAAAGCAGATACTAGTGCTATTGAACAATTGAAACAAAAAGTAATTCATTTTACCCAAAAAGTAAAAAGAAACCCTTCTTTAACAGACATAATGATTATGCTAGCCATAGCTTTTGGAACTGTTGGTTTTGGCCATTTTTGCTCAAAATACCTAAGTGAATTTTTTAATGATTTTGTAAATGGCATATCATCTCAAACATGGCGAAATGTTTTTTCCTTTTTGGGATCAAGTTTTTTCTGGTTAATAAGTGTTTCTACAATAATAGCAATAGGGTTATCGTATACAAAAGCAAAGAATTACGAAGGTGCTGGCGCTAGTAAGTTAGGTAGTGTTTTTATATATATCTTGGTCGCTACAATCGGAATGAAAATGGATTTAAATCAGGTGTTAGAAAATCCTGGCTTGTTACTTATTGGTCTGGTTTGGATGACAATTCACGCTGTACTTCTAATCATCGTTGCAAAAATTATTAAAGCACCCTATTTCTTTTTAGCAGTAGGAAGTCAAGCCAATGTAGGTGGTGCAGCATCTGCACCTATAGTAGCGCAAGCATTTCATCCTTCATTAGCAACAGTAGGAGTATTATTAGCAGTATTTGGTTATGCCATCGGAACAATTGCTGCCATAGCTTGTACTATTTTAATGGAATTGTCATCAACTTTGTAAAAAAATAGGCATATTTGCACTCATAATTTAATTAACAAATGAAAAGAATTTTAGCTGTTTTAGTAATCACTATTATGTTAACATCATGTTCTTCTAAAAAAGAAGGAAATATGATTGTTGAAGGACAAATCAAAGGATTAAAAAAAGGAAAATTATACCTTCAAAAAATTAAAGATACACTTTTGGTCTCTGTTGATTCTGTGGCAATTAACGGATCTAGTAACTTTAAATTGACAGACAATATTGAATCTCCTGTAGTGTACTATTTAACTTTTGATGGAAATACTAAAGATAAAAGAATTTTATTTTTTGGAGAAAAAGGAACGATTACCATCAATGACAATGTAGAAAATTTTGGATTAAAACCTGAAATTATTGGCTCTAAAAATCAAGAAATTTTAGACCAGTTTAACAAGATTAGAAGTAGATTTCAATCTGAGCGATTACAGTTTATTAAAAAGGATTTTGATGCTAAAAAAGCCAATGATAAAAAATTAATTGCAGAACTAGAAAAGGATTACAACCAATTGATAAAAAGAAAAGTGTTATTTACCACTAATTTTGCAATTTCTAATTCAGATTTTGAGGTAGCACCCTACATTGCTTTAACAGAAATGTATGACGCTAGTTTAAAAATGTTAGACACAGTAAATGCCTCTCTTTCTCCAAAAATAAAAGCCTCTGAATACGGAAAAAGTTTTCAAGATTATTTGAATACTATTAAGAAAAACGAAGAAAAATAAACACTTCTCTTTTAATAAAAAAAACGAGCACTTGCTCGTTTTTTTTATTTTAGATATACTATTATTTATTCTTTAATCGCTGTCTCTCTGATAGCTTTTAACTCTTCTCTAACTGTATTCGCCTTTTCTTCATCTATATCATAATCTTTCATAATATACATTGCTAAGATGGTCCCTACAACAGGAAAAAAGCAAAAAACAGCATGCAATCCATTAACCGCAGACTGTTGATCCGAAGTTACTAAATCAGGATCAAAACCTACAAAAGCTATAATTACACCACTTAAAGCACCAGCAATTGCAAAACCTACTTTAACCATCCACCAATATATAGCTCCAAAAATACCTTCTCTTCTTAAACCCGAATTAAGTTCATCAATATCTATAATATCTGCAGTCATAGACATCATGATTGTAAATAAGCTACCAATACCAAAAGAAAAGAAAGGAAGTGCTAAAATATACAACCATGGTTTACCTGGTACAAATAGAAACCATAGTAATACATAACCAATAATAGAAATTCCTTGGGCTATTAAAAATGCATTTTTTTTACCAAAAGCTTTAGATAATTTTGTGATGATCGGAATTACTAAAAAAGTGGTTCCAATAGCACCTAAGCATCCAAATAAAGAAACCCAAATTCCTGTAGCAGCTGCATCTCCATTAAATAATTTGTATACTATTACAAAAAAGGTAAGTGAGGCTACTGTATTAAAAGCATTATAAATTAAAAACGTTGCACTACATAATTTTCTAAATGCCTTAATTTTAAAAGCTTCTAAAAAACTCACATAAATTTGTTTTAAACTATTACCTACATTTTTTAAATTTAAAGGAGCATAATCTTTATCTAAAGTAGATTCACTTTTTATGAATAACGCTGGAACAATTGCACAAATTGCACAAGGAATAGCTACCCAAATTGCCAATTCTCTTACTGCTTCTTCTGCGGATGCAAACCAATCAGGGTCGTACATAATTACCCAAAACCAAGGCGCAATAATCCATGCCCATTGACCAATCCATTGAGCAATAGCCATAATATTTGTACGTTCATGAAAATCATAACTCATTTCATAACCCATGGCCACATAGGGTACACTAAAAAGAGTTAGCCCTAAATAAAAAATTAAACTCCAGATAAAGAAATACCAAAAATTAAACTCTAAAGAATTCTCTTTAAACAATTGCCACATAAACACATAAGAAATTCCCATTACAATAGCACCTACTAAAACATATTGCCTTCTTCTACCCCATTTGGATTTAGTATTGTCAGAAATAAAACCCATAATAGGATCTGTAATAGAATCAAATATTCTAGGAAAAAAATAAACCAAAGACCACATCCAGCCAGGAAAACCTAAATCCTGTACTAATACCACCATAAATATACCTAAAATTGCAGGAAACATTTGATTGGCAAACATACCAATACCAAATGCTACTTTTTGATTAAAAGGTACAGAGGTTCCTTTTAATTCTATTGATTGATTAGTCATAATTTTTATTTTTTAATTTAGGAATAACAATTGTTTGTATTGTTTTTCCTTTAATGTCTATGTTCACACTTTTTTGAAATAGGGATAGTTTAATTTTTTTTTGCGCTTCTTTTTCATTAAAAATAACTACAGCAATAGTACCATCTTTATTTTCAGCAGCAGTAACCATAAGCTCTTTGTCTGTATTTTCTACTTTAAAAACCTTAGCTTCTGGTCTTATAAATTTAGAAAAGTGAGTCATTACATAATACAAAGGGGTAAAATATACTTCATCATTTTCCTCATCTACAATTATAGGAGCAATACACCAATTTTTAAACCAATTTGGGCCTCCTTGTTTATTAAGCACCATGTTCCAGTCTATCCAACCATTTACATAATTATTTAGACAACCTATTATATCTCTTGCATATCTATTAACTGGGGCATATTTTGGATGCATAGGCTTGTCTATTTCTGGAGCCCAATCCCAACCCCAATCCGTTGCATTTTTTTGCCAATACCAAGCATTCTCTTTCCACTTTGGTATTTCAGAGTCTATGCAAGCTTCAGATTGAATTAAGTATTTGTTTGGGGCCTTTTGATATGCATATTGAAGTTCTTCTGGATAAAAATGGTAAGTACTTGCATACCAATGCACAGCTGTACCATCAAAATAAGATGAAGTTTCTTCATTTTTATACTGTGCATCTACCCACGTTTTTAAATGTTCTCTATTTTGATCGTATCCTAAAATTTTTAGGTCTGGATAATCTTTTCTTAATTGTGGTCCTAAATGGTGCTGAACAAAATTGGTCATCTCCTCTGGAGTATAATGCATACTTTCCCAATTATTTCCGTTTCCTAAAGGTTCGTTCTCTACAGTAAACCCCCAGATATCAATCCCTTCATTTTTATATGAAGCTGCATATTTTGAGAAAAACAATGCCCAGGTATCATAATATTCTGGTAGTAATTTTCCACCTACCCAACTCGAATTATCTTTCATCCAAGGTGGTGCTGTCCAAGGTGAAGCTAAAATTTTAAAACCGTCTTTAGATACTTTTTTAGCATCTTTAATCATGGGTATGATATCATCTAAATCTTCTTTAATAGAAAAATGTTTTAATAATTTATCTCCAACTTTAGGAGCATATGAATAATGGTCAAGAGAAAAATCAGAAGAATTCATATGTGTTCTTGTCAATGAATATTTAGCTCCACTTTCTCCAAAATATGCTTCAATAATAGTATCTCTGTTTTTTTTACTTAACTTGTTTAGTAAGTAGGCAGAAGCTTCCGTAAAAGAACCCCCAAAGCCAATAATAGTTTGTTTTTTTTCAGCTATTTTTAATTTAATTTCTTTTCGATCTTTATCATTATCTAACGAAAGTATTTTTAATTGAAGTAAGTTATTCCCAATCGCAGAAGTTTCATAAACAGTCACATTAAGTGTTTTAGACTGATTAGAACAACTTACTGCACAGAATATGAAAAAGGAAATAGCTATTATTTTAACAAACTTCATGAATCTTTATTTTTTATAATCTGTATTAGGTAATTTTACTTTTGATAGCAATACACTTAAATCTCCATTATATGTTTTTTTAATGGTATTACCACCTCTTTTTAATCCTGCAAAAATCCCTTTATCTACCAAATCCCAGATTGGGTATTTTGCCTCTCCATTTATGGTGAATAAACCAAAATGATTTTCTGATCCATTACTGTTTTTTGCGTCCTTCCATTGCTCATTAAAGCCTTCAAAATAAAAACAAGAAATCTCCATAGAGTCTGTCCATTTTCTTATTTTTTTATAATACAATCCTTGTTTATATTCGTCTGCAGCTCTAGACCCAGTACTACCATAAAAACCGTTAGACACTGAAGCCCATCCAGTTTCTCCAATATGAATTACCTTAGTACTATCTATACTTTTAACATACTGAACTACATCATCATATTGTTTTTTTGCAAAGGCTAGTGCTCTATCCATCGATTTTTCTACAATATCTTTAGGAGCCAACTCTTTTTCATTCTTTGGAATGGTCCAAAAATCTGAATTATAATGGGTATTATGAAATGGGTAGGTATGCATAGAGACATAATCTACAGCTTTTATTAAACGTTCTAAATCTTTTGTTTTATACTGGTCTTCTCCACCACCCCATGAAGAAAAATCATCAGAAGATGTAATCCAAAGATCTTTAGGTAATTTTTTATCATTTTTTAATTGCTGTAAATAATTTACCCAGTTTAAGATTACTTTAGGAGCAACATAATAATTGGTTGCCCATTTTACCATTGCTTCATTTCCCACTGCAATTATTTTTACAATTTCTGGGTATTTGTTTGCCAATGCTACAGCTCTATCTATTTCAGCTTTATTATTTGGGCTTTCTAACTCATGATTTGGTTTTTCTTTGGACCAAGCATTTAAACAATCTATCCAAGCACCAAGCATTACGTACATTGTAAAAGAAGAATCTTCTTTTTTAAGTTCTTCTATTGCTTGAAGAACATTAGCAGCATGGGGTAAATCTGCTTGCACATTATAAGTTCTCAATATTCGAATACCCATAGCATGTAAAATCTTTAGATCTTCTTTTAACTGCTGGTTTGTGGGTTGTATTTGTNTGGAGCTAGCTCTGTAACCTCCATAAGATATGGCCAAGTAATTAGTATTACCTAATAGGCTTGCACCTGTTGGTTTAAATTCTCCTTGTTTTTCTTTTACAGTACTATGCATCTCTTTTTTACAAGAAAAGCATAGTACTATAACTAAGGTTGCAATACAATTATAAAACCAACGGATGCCCATAAATATTATTTTTTAATAAAAACTTCTATTTGTTTTACCTTATTAGATCTATTAAACAATTCGTTACTAATGGATACATCTAATTGAAGTTTATCAAAAACAACTGTATCACCTGAATTCAGAGTTACTTTTACATTATCCGTTTCCGATATTGTATAAATAATTGGTACCTGACAGTAGGTAAAACACATTTGATTTTTTCCAATACTAACCGTCTGTTTTGTGTTGTTTACAGTAATATATTCAAAAACTTTGTCAGTAGTTAAAAACTCAGTAGTTTTTAATAACCTTGGCTTAAATAAAATAATACCTTTATGAACAAACACACCAAGTTCTCCAAACCTACTCATTAAATCTTCTTTAACCTGACCTGTCATTCCTGGTTGTTGCGCCCCTTTATTTGCAGGGGTATGAGAATATGCATCAGTTGGAAATGCACCATATAATTCTGGTGATTTATGAACACCAACACCAGCATTAATTTCATAATAATGATCTAATAGTCTACCAATTATTTTTTCATCTTCCTTGGTATTTACTGCTAATAAACAGTTTTCTTGTACTGCCAATAATAATTTAGACACCATATGCCAATAGATAGAACCTAAACCTTCATACCCGAAAAAAGTACCAGATCTTCCTGTAAAACTTTTGTGATCAAAAATTTCTTCAAAAATGGCCAATACCTGCGTAGTTTCTTTTTCAACAAGATCTTTATAAGACGATGGTAAATTTTCTAAAGCAGTTTTAACACTATTTGCATTGTTAAAGTTTCCATTAAAATGATAGTTCCCCAATACATCTTTTTCAATAATCTGCTTATTAGAATCGCTAACTAACTTGGATAGTAATTTCGAATTAACCACCTTAGAGGTATCAATATTGTTCTTAGCAACAAATCTTGGTAAATTTTTATTTGGATATAGGATGTANCTATACTGNTCTGGTCTAAATAATGCTGAAGCTTTTAAACCATCTAATAAATCTAGTGCCTGTTTTGGAGATAGATAACCAGAGCTTAATATCGAAACTTGCCCTTCTAGCATCTCAGAGAGGTAAGATATTGATACTTCACTATCATTCTCTACCGTCATTAAATTATAGGCGTGATACATATTATCTTGCCTTTTATTGGCTTTGATACTGTGCTCTAAAAATCGATTTGTTATTGCTAAAAACTGCTGTAAATCTTCTTTAGTAACCGATGATTTATGGGTAGAAAAACCACTTGCATAAATTTTAACTCTATAATTACTTGCTGGCTGACCTAAACCATCTAATATTGATTTTCGATCTTTATCTGAAATCTTTCCTTTTAAAATTGATTCATTATTAGCTAAAGTTGCTGATATTTCTTTAAATAACGTTAATACTTCTTCAGAAATAGCCATTGCTTCTGTAGCGGAATCTTCTAAAATATTTTCAAAAAACTTAATAAATCTTCTCAAGTAATAAAGTGTAACCATAGATACACCATTTCCTACTAATGCATTATTAGCATCATTCCATTCTGGCCTTTGCGTGTTTAACCAAATACCACCTTCAGGAATAAAATTAGAAACTTTAGCTAGAAGTGTTACCAGAATTTTTTCTATTAAATTTACTTTATAAGGTGCATCATTACTACCTCTTAAAAGAGAACCGTCAGCACCAATTTGAAGTCTTCTTTCTTCAATTTTTTCGTTTAAACGGTGATCAAAATCAATAGTATCTTTTGGGTTCTTTACAATTTCCTCATAAGGCTTTATTTTATAAGGAACATTTGCATACACAAAAATATTATCGTTAAATAATGCAGCTAATTTAGACGGATAATGTTTTTCTATAAATTCTAAGAACTTAAGTAAATATATGATCTGATGATCACCCCAATAACCAATGTAAGACCAAGGATCGTTTTCTTCTATAACCTCCCAATCAAAACCATCTTTCGTAACTCTATAAGGATTGTATCCTTCAAAAGTGGTTGCGTTTAAAAATTTATGAATCATACTTTCTATAAACTGAGGATACCCATGTGCTAACGCTTCCCAGTTTTGAAAAATATCTCTCCAATTCCCTTCGTAATCCAATACTTTAGAACCATCAACCTCACTTTTTGTATTAATCGAAAAACGATTCCAAGGTCTACTTGGGTCCCCATGTCTTCTACTAAACTTTAAAGGTAAATATTCTATACAAAGTCTCTTAAAATCTTTATTTGATTCATTCTCTACTAATTCTTTAATGTAGAGTAATGAAAAAGTATCTGGTAATTGAGCTATAAATAATTGTTTTTCTTTGTATAATACTTTGTTGGCTTTTGATAGATAAGTTGTAAAATCTTCTTTCTCAATGGTATAATTATCATCAAAAATACCACCTCGCATAATATTAAAAAGAGTATTTGAAAAATGTCTTGTATTTACTAAAGCATCATTAGACAATTGTAAACCATCAGATGCTGCAGCTAATTTTATCAAATTTTCTGTTCCTTGGTGTATACTTTCAGATAGCACTTTACGTACATCATTATCCGATTTTATTAATTCTGAAATTCGAACAACATCAGATACATTTTGGTTTACATTCGCAACTAGCGTCCAATTTTTTGTAGATTTTGCGGCTAAATCAAACTCTGAATGAATTAAATAAGCACCTTTTTCTGCTCTTACATCAGTTTCTTGAGTTATTGGTAAACCTCTTCTAAAATTGTTTAATTGTAGCGATGACAATAAATATAAGGGGTTTTCTAAACCTATAGACCAAGCTAAATTTGCTTTTAAAGCCTCGCTTGGTTCCGCTTTATCTACAATAATTGCACTTAAACTAAATATCCCTAAACCAGAATCGGTTTCTAGTTCACTTTTCTTATAAGCATCTACTAAATTACTTCTTATTCCTTGTAAATCGGAACCTACACCATGAGGTATAATATCTTGAATACCATCTAAAATCGAGACAATTATACTTTTATCAGAAAGATTTTTAAAAGAAGCTTCTCTTACAAAACCAAAATCATCACTGGAATTCCATTGGTAAGAAAAAGCCGTTTGTAAATCTTCATTAATTTCTTCGAAAATGATTTTATTACCATAAATATTTTTATATATATTTCTAGTAATCGTGAACAAACCTGCTTGTCTTTCAGAAAATGGTTCCCAAAGTATTGTTTTTTCGTTTTTAGTTATTCGAAAAATACTTTTACAACCTGTAGTTTCTGCTAAATCTGTAATTTTATCATCTGTATAATAAGGAAAAAGAGCATATTCCGCATTTTTCCTTCCGGCTGTAAGACCTCCATTACTAGAAATAAACATCCAGTGATTAGAATCTGACACAATGGTCATAAAAAAAGGACGCATTGTATGACTATTAGAAATTTTATAATACGATTCGTTACCTATCGTTACCAATTCACCCTTTACTTTTTGGTTTAAATCTGAATTCATGTAATTATTTGATGTGTTTTTTTTATTTTTTATTGTGCTTTTGATTTATTTCTAAACGTTTTTTATTTTCTAAGCCTTTTTGCAAAGCTTGCTCTAAATTTAGATTTAGAAATATTTCTTCTATATGTTGTTCTGTTTTATTTTTTTTAAAATCAATGGCTTTATGAAGCTGTTGTAAAACATAATAAGAAGCTCTTGGATAAGATTCATACAAACCAGCTTTATTAGCGTATCCTTTAGCAGTAATTCCAAACCATTCTTCATTCATGTTAGGACTGTTATTTTTTGTATCTACATCATATCCATTATTAGTCCAAGTAGCATCTGTATCATGAATATCTAAATTCTTAGTTTGACCAACTTTCCACCAACCATCACCAAACTGAAATGTAAATCCACCTATTGAATTTCCAGAGGTACCCAGAGCGTAAGCATTTTTATAAATTTCTTTCCAATTTGAAATTAAAAAAGAAACTTGCATTTTTTGATCTTCTTTATTTTCTAGTGCATTAAAAGCGTCTACGCCAAATTCTGTGAATAAAATGGGTTTATTCAATTTATTTTTAACCTCTTTAAAAGCATTTCCAAAAGAAGCACCTCTATACATATTTGTTCCATATATATCTACATCTTTACATTCTTCTGCAATAATATCTATAAACATAAGGTCTCCATTACAGATTGCAATTGGATGATTTTTATCTATTGATTTAATTAAAAGTGCGGCTTCATTAAAGAGTGTATACATAGGTCTACCTCTTTTTTCACCCATAGCCTTTTTCATTTTATCATCATTAGGAAAGTCCTCTGTCTCTGAACCTGCCCAAAAAAGACCATAATTATTCTCGTTACCTAATAGGTATAGTAAGAGTCCTTCTGTGTCTTTAAATTCATTAGCTAACTCAGAAACTTCTTTTAAAAGCTGTTTTCTAACGTTTGGGTTTCTATAGTCTGTAACTTCTATGTATCTATCATATAAGGTTACCCCATACCTTCCAAAAGAATGATTAAGCATGGTGTAAATTCCATAAGTTTTATAAATGTAAGTTATCCATTGGGGTTGAATGCCAGTATAGACTCTAATGGCATTGACTCCCATATCTTTTAGTAAGGACATTTCGCTTTGTAAGGCTTTTTTTATAAAATCATCTGGTTGCTGCCATAAATTAAAAGAATAGTTTGTACCAATAGGAATATAATCCCAATTAACCCCATTAATCATCATAAACTGGTTGTTGACTAATAATTGAGTTCCGTTAGCATCTGAAGCCAAAGTTACCTTTGTAGCTGTTTGTGCAATACTTGTAAAAAAGCACAAACAAAAAAAGAAATTAAAAAAGGGTTTTAAATTAAAAGACATGATAATGGTTTAACTTTCGGTTTTGAAAAAACAAAAAATAAAACCAGTAAAAATTTAATTTACTGGTTTTAAACTTTTATGAAGTTTTTTATTATTCTAAAGTAATAACAAACCACCAGTCAAACTCTGCGTTTTCGTCTGTAGTTCGTAATACGAGTTCATTAGGTGTTCCTCTATCGTAAATTTCATAAGAATGATCACCTCCTGTATAATAACCAATAAAAGCTGTGCCTGATAAGCTAATTCTTTCAATGCCCCCAGGTGCAGTTAACGTATACGTTTCTTGATAATCTGCAAAAGCATAATTTTCTATATCCGCACCATTTGGAACTCCAGAAATATTTGGTCCAAGATCATTAACAATATAGGGATCTCTTCCAAATATAGTTCCATTAGTTACATGAGAGAATGTACCATCTGAAGAGAATGTAAATCTATCATCGTACATACCAACACCAACTTTTTCTCCAGGACCTGCACCATACCATTCTGCAACAGTAGTACCAGCAACTGGTCCTAAACCAAAGTGTTTATTTTTAGTATCGTGAACTTTCCAAGTTCTAGAAGTTACAGCATCTGGGTTGGCAGGATCAAAGCCAAATAGCTTTGTTATTAATTCTTGTGGTGGAGAATAGGTAGATAAAACCTCAACATCTATAGATTTAGAAGTTGCAACACCTCCAGTACCAGTAGCAACAACAGTTACAGTATAGGTATTTAAACCTAAATTGCTAAAACTTATAGAAGCTTTCCCTGAAAGTGCTAGAATTTCAGTTCCATCATAAGAAAACTTATAAGAAACTGCATTATCTGCTGATACCAAAAAATTAACTACTCCACTTCCATCTCCATTAGGATTGTCTGCGTCAGCACCTACTATTTCTTTAGTAATCTGAATGTTTGATGGGGCAATAACCTCTCCAAAAGAATATTCATCTTCTTGACAGCCATAAAACAAGGTTACCAAAGAAAATAATATGATTTTTATATATTTATTTATTTTCATCATTTGTAATTTAATTAAAATTTATAACCAAAGATTAAAGTTTAGATAAAGAAACATTATCTATATATACTTCACCAGCTGCAGCACCTAAATCAAAAAGCACTCTAGCATCTGTAGCACCCCACCCAGCAACACTTTTTGTTATTGAATAAGTGGTTCTAGTAGCAGTTATATTAATTGTTTCTACTTCACTACTCCAAGGGTCTGCGCTTAAACCAATTCCTGCAATCATAGATCTATTAACATCTGACCATGCATCAAAAGTCAAAATATACGTTTCTCCATCAATAATTTCTAATTTTTGACTAAGATTAACTTCCCAAGGATTACCAGCAGTAGTAACGTTTGCATAATAATGATTGTTACCATTTGTATTTACAACTGGAGCAGTAGCATTATCATCAACACCAACGATCCATGGAGTTGCTCCATTTTCGAAATTACCGTTTGATACTAAGTTACCATTACCAATAAATAATGATACATTATCTATATATACATCTCCTGAATCTGCTCCTAAATCAAATAAAACTCTAGCATCTGGTGCGCCCCAACCATTGACAGATTTGGTTATCGTATAGGTAGTTTTAGTTGAAGTAATATTTATAGTTTCTGTCTCACTACTCCAAGGATCAGCACTTAGACCAATACCTGCTATCATAGATCTATTTGCGTTAGACCAAGCATCAAAAGTTAAGGTATAAGTATTACCATCAATTATTTCTACTTTTTGGCTTACGTTAACTTCCCAAGGATTACCTGCATTAGGTACACTAACTGAGTAATAAGAATTACCACTTGCACTAACAACCGGTGCTGAAGTGTTGTCATCTACACCAACGATCCAAGAATCACTCCCAGAAGAAAAATCTCCATTAGATAGAAGGCCATCATTAAAAGTTGATGCTGCACTTACTTTATAAAAATAGAAGTTATCTATATAAACTACACCTGCTAACCCATCAGAATCAATTAAAATTTGAGTAATTTTTTCTTTATTTGCAAGGTTTCCTCCGTCAAAACCAGTCATTTCGATATCAATGCTCTGCCAAGAACCACCAACTGTTGTTCCTAAAGATTCAATATCTTCTCCACCATCAACAGTGTTTACAATCTTTACAAGTAATTCATTTGTAGTTCCTTCTGGCACCCAATAATCGATGTGCATCATTTCCATTCCAGAAAGATCTATTCCTGTATCGTAATTAGTAACCATTCCTAAAAAGTCTAAACTTGTAAGCTTCCATACATTATCAGAATTTACGGTAGTTGCCTCAAAATTAGTGGCAGACCATGTCGTAGGTAATTCGTTTAGTGTAACATTAGCATAGGCGTCGCTAAATATAGAAACTACATTATTAGCGTTTCTAGCAGGCGCAGCAGGTGCTACTTCTGTTGGCGATAAAATTTCTGTTACTTCAAAATCTACTGTAAAGTCTGTTGTTTCAATTGCAGCTCCTTTGGCAGTAACCAAAATAGAATATGTTCCTGGATTTGCATACACATAAGAAACGGTCTCCCCAATATTTCCTGATACAACAGGCTGAGAAACACCAGTTTCTCCTGAATTAAATTCAAACATTGTCGCAAATTCTGCAGATGCAGTAACATTAACTTGCTTAGATACAGCTGCGTCGTTTTCTAAAACCACTACTAAATTTTGTGGAGCTTGAAAAGAAACAACTAATTGTTGTACTGCTTCTACAACATCACCTACTAGGTTAGAGGCAGCTATAGTAACTTGATAGGTACCTTCTTCATAAATATGTGCTACACTTTCACCTTGGTTTAAATTTGCTGCTTCTGAATTATCTCCAAAAGATATTTCAAAACTATTCGCTCCTTGTGCAGTTGGCGTAATAGTAACAGCTCCAGTATTATCTTGTGTAATTGCATAGGTTGCTGACACTTCTGAAGGTGGTGCTATTCCGTCTACAAAAGATGTATCTCTTAAATCTTCTTCACAGGCAACAACGACCAATAGTAGGAAAAAGAATTTATATAAATTTTTAATTTTTTTCATTGTTGTATTTTTTAATAGTTAGGATTCTGTGACCAACGGTTTCCAGCCAATTGAATTTCTATTGCTGGAATAGGAAAAAGTTCGTGTTTACCGGCTACAAACCCATTAATTGACTGTGCAGCTCTACCTGTTCTAACTAAGTCAAAAAATCGATGTCCTTCACCAACAAGTTCCGTTCTTCTTTCTTCTAAAATATTATTGTATAAATTATCTCCAGTTGCAACAATATTTCTAGTTGCATTTCCAAAAGCTCTTTCTCTCACTCTATTTAAGTAAGCCTGAGCTTTGGTATCATTTGGAGATGAACTTCTATTAAAAGCTTCTGCAGCCATTAATAGAACATCTGCAAAACGAATTGCTCTATAATTATTAGGATTGGTTAAATTTCGATCTCCTTGGGCATTAGCACCTCTAACTCTTGGCAAATACTTTCTATTAAAGTAACCCGTATGCTCATAACCTTCTCCAAAAGTTGCTCCTGTAGTTGCAGCCCATGCATTGATGTCTAAAATTGCTACGTCTCTTCTTAAATCTCCATCTTCAAAAGCGTCATAGGCTTCTTGAACGGGTACATTAAAACTAAAACCTGAAGAGAATTCTGGACCTGAATAGTTTCTAATACCACTAAACCCTACAGCTACATTTCCTTCTGAACACTGTAAACATCCAAACCCTGCTCCTTGATCTTCGAAATATTGAATTTCAAAAACAGATTCGATATTATTTTCACCAGCTTCTTCAAAAATTGAATTGTAATCCGTTACTAAATCGTGAGGACCATTTTGAATTAAATCATCTAAAACAGCTGCTGCTTCATCGTATTTTTGTTGAAATAAATAGATTTTACCCAAAAGCGCTTGTGCAGCACCTTTTGTAACTCTACCTTTAGTTTCTTGAATATAAGGTAAGTTATCAGCTGCAAAAATTAAATCCGCCTCTAACTGAATATATATTTCTGATTTTGGCGTTCTATCTAAGTTGAATTGCTCACCAAACTGAATTCTTTTGTCTACAACAAAAGGAACATCTCCAAACCATTTTACCAATTCAAAATAATAATATGTTCTTAAAAAAGTAGCTTCAGCTAACACCTTCTCTTTACCAACAAAATCTGTTTTGTCTTTAAATTCTAGAATATAATTAGCTCTGTTTACCCCAGAATACATCCAACCCCAAATGTCTCTTAATTGAGCATTTTGTGGAGTGTGTACCATGTCATCTATTTCTTGAATACCCAACACATCTGTTGCACTTTCACCTCCAGCTAAAGTATTGTCAGAGGCAATCTCGCCCAACATTACGTTAATATATGAAGATTGTAACATATCATAAGCACCAATTAAGGCATTTTGATAATCTTCTTCTGAGTTGAAAAAATCTTCTGAATTATCTCCAGTTGGTTTTACGTCTACAAAATCATCACTACATGAAATTGATATTACTAGAAATAAAATTACTACTAGATATTTTTTTATGTTTATTGTTTTCATCTTATTTTCTATTAAAATTTAACATTCATACCAAACAAAAATGTTTTAGGCGATGGGTAAAAACCTTGATCTATACCTCCTCCAATTGGTGCACCATTTGAAGTAGTAGGGTCATATCCTTTATATTTAGTAAGGGTAAATAAATTACTCGCCGATACATAAAACCTTAATTTATTAAATTTCAGTTTTTCTAAAGCTGCATCACCAAAACTATACCCTAATTGTATACTTTGTAGTCTTAAAAAAGAACCGTCTTCTACAAAAAAGTCTGAAAATAAATTATTTCCTGTCGCCCCAGTAGTTACTCTTGGTACTGTATTACTTGTTCCTGGTCCTGTCCATCTGTCTAAGAAATAAGTAGCTCTATTTGTTAAAGGAAGTGTTCTTTCGTAATTTCTAACAATCTCATTTCCAATAGAGGCAAACGCATAAGCATTGAAATCAAAGTTTTTATAGTTAAATGAAAAATTCATTCCCATAGTAACATCTGCTATTGGATCTCCGATATAAGTTCTATCGTCTAAATCTATAACTCCATCTCCATTTGTATCTACAAATTTTAAATCACCAGGAGCAGCATTTACTTGAGATGCATGAGCATCTACGTCTGCTTGAGTTTGAAATAAACCATCTGTTTGGTATCCGTAAAAATACCCAATTGGGAACCCAGCTTCCATTCTTGATGGTGGTTCTTGCCCCACACCAAAAGCGCCTCCTTCTATAATACCTGTAGCGTTACCAACAAAGGTTACATTATTATCTAAAGTTGTAAAGTTGTAATTAATATTAAAATCAAAATCTTCAGAAATAGATTCTCTATATCCTATAGCAAATTCAAATCCAGAATTCACAACGGTACCTGCATTTACAACAGGAACTGAAGAACCTGGTGCTGAAACACCAATTATACCAGAAGTTTGTGCAGATACTAATAAATCTTCTGTAGTTTTCTTAAAGTAATCCATTGTAATATTTACTTTATCAAAAAGTTCTAAATCTACACCAATGTCTAAAGGTTTCTGCTCTTCCCATTTGATTTCTGGATTTGCAACCGGACCTAAAGCGATACCTTGTGCTAATTGATTATCAAAAACATATTCAGCCTCACCATTTAATACAGATACAAATCTAAATCCAGGAATTCTATCATTACCAATAATTCCATAACTAGCTCTAAGCTTTAAGAAACTAATTGCATTTGAATTCTGCAAGAAATCTTCTTCAGAAGCAATCCATCCCACAGAGGCTGTTGGAAAGAAACCAAATTTATTTTTAGGTCCAAAGTTTGTTGAACCATCTCTTCTTAATACTGCTGATAATAAATATTTACCATCATAAGCATATTGGATTCTTGTAAAATACGATAAAAGCCTACTATCATAGACTAAGTTATCTCCATTGTTATTGTTTCTAAAGATTTCTAAGCCATCTCCATTTAATACTGGAGTTCCAATTAGTACACCATTTAAATCTTCTCCTGATGCATTACTTGTTAAAATGGTTTGAAATCTTCCTGTTGTTTTGAACACAGATGTACCAAGCATTGCTTTTACACTATGAACATCATTATAAACTCTTTCATAATTAATGAATGCATCAAATGTGTAATCAAAAAAGTTTTGACTAAAATCTGTAAAAGTTCCTAGATCTATATTAAATACATTATTGTTTCCAAAATTGGCCACTTTATTATAGGTATTTGAAGTACTGTTTGCAAAATTTGCTTGAAATCTTGTTTCTGCAGAAAAGTAATCAAGAAAATCATACTTTAAACCATAACTTCCAGAAATCTTATTCACCCAAGTTCTATTATGTGCATTATCTATTTGCGCTAAAGGGTTTGCTACTTCAATACCTGTACCAATTGCAGGGGGTAAAGAAAAATTACCTTCACTGTCATAAACTGGTGTAGTAGAAGGCATATTTAAAGCATTGAATAAAATTGAACCTAACGCATTCTCAATTAAATTTTTCTTATTTGTATTGGTGTAAATTGTAGAAGATGTAAATTTTAAATTTTTAGCAATTTCTGTATCAAAATTAAAACGAATGTTTCTTCTATTAAAGTTTGCTTTAGCACCTCCCACGATTCCATCTTGACTTGTTACAGACAATCCTAAAGAATAAGTAGATTTTTTAGTCCCTTTATTTAAAGTATAGTCTATACTATAAATAGGTGCTGTTTCAAAAACTGAACCTTGCCAATTTGTCCCTTGGCCTAAACCACTAACATTTGGAAAAGGTAAATCCTCTCCGTTTGAAGCAAAAGCTTCATTTGCTAGCAATGCGTATTCAGTTGCGTTTAGAAGTGGTATTTCTCTTGTTGTGTTTTGAAAACCAGTAGAAACATTTAAAATCGATTGAAAATCAGTATTTTTTCTTCCTGACTTTGTAGTAACTAAGATGACACCGTTTGCAGCACGAACACCATAAATACCAGCAGAAGCATCTTTAAGGATATTTATAGACTCTATATCTGATGGATTTACTACACTTAGTTCTTCAATAACCCTACCATCCAATAAAATTAACGGTCTACTATCTCCATTTGTAGAGACACCACGAATTCTAATATTAGATCCAGCTCCAGGAGAACCTGATGACTGGGTAATATTCACACCTGCTACTTGACCTTGAAGTGCCTGTTCTATTCTTGTAGGTTTTAAATCTTCTATAGTAGCACTAGAAACAACAGAAACTGCTCCTGTTACTTCTTTTTTACTTTGCGTTCCATATCCAATAACGACTACTTCATTTAATGACTCTGTAGCTTGTTCTAAAGAAACATTTATAGTTGCTTGGTTAACCAAAACCTCTTTGGTTTTGTATCCCAAATAATTAAAAACTAAAATAGCCCCTTTATCAATATTCGATAAAGTGTACATTCCATCAAAATCTGTTTGCGTTCCAATAGTTGTCCCTTTAATACTTATACTTACCCCTGGTAATACGTCACCATTTGTAGCATCTTTTACAACACCTTTTACATTCGTTGTTTGAGAGTTCATCAAAAACGGTGATAAGAAAAGGAGTAATATCATTATTTTTTTACTCATAAAATAAAGTTTAATTATTTGTAATTATGTTTCTTGTAAATTTAAGGTTATTATTATATTAATTTGATAAAAAAAAACGCAACAAATAAGAAGATACCTCAAACATCCTATATTTACTTATGAATAATGATCTAAAAAAAACAAAGAACTCTATAAAAAAATTTAAATGTTGTGGTAATGTTGTAATTAATTCACAATAAATATAGGTGCTATATTTCTAAAATATAGTTTGTTAAGTTAGCATCATGTGACAAATCTATTTTTTTTCTTAGTCTATAACGTTTAACTTCAACACTTCTAGGCGAGATGTTTAACAAGGGTGCAATCTCTTTAGAGGAAAGGTTTAACCTAAGATAAGCACATAATCTTAAATCATTTGGTGTCAATTCTGGATGTTTAGACTTTATTTTCTTTAAGAATTTTTTATCTGCGTTATTAAATGCCTCTTGAAACATTTTCCAATCATCTGTATTGTTTAAATCTTTATCAATAATCTTTATAACTCTTGTAATTCCTATAGCTCCGTTAGCCTTAAGCTCTTGTTTAATACTGTTTAAAAATTCATTTTTCTTTATTAAACTCATCGTAGATGTTGCAAGCTCTCTATTTTTACTTTCAATATCACTCCTTAATTTATCATTATTTAATTTAATAATCTTTTGATTAGACTCTAATTCTTTTAATTCTAATTCAATTCTAGACTTCTCTATTAGCTCTTCTTTTTGCTTCTTATAATATCTTTGTGAAAACAAATGAGAACTATACAAAAAAAGAACAAACAATACTATATAAAGCACAATCAATACATTAGACAAATACCAGGGTTTCAAAATTTTAAAACTAAATGATGCTATATTCTTACTTAATTTTCCATCAATAGATGCCTTTACTTTAAATATGTAACTTCCTGGACTTAAATTTTCGAATAAAAATGTATTTTTTTCTGAAAATACACTCCATTTTGTATTTAAGCCTTCTAGCATATAAGCATATTTTGTTATAGAAGATTTATTGTAATTTGGAACGCTGTAAAAGAATTGAAAACTACTTTCTTTATTATTAAACTCTTGCTGTTTCTTTAAATCTATTGTATTTGGAAAAAGATCAATTTGATTATTTAAAACCTTATTTATAGTAACAGAAAAATCTAAAGGCTCTTTTATTTTATCTAAGTCTACAATTAAATAACCTTTTGAAGTTCCAATTAAATATTTTTCATCTTCTAGGTATAATATATTTTCAAAACCTGAAGCTCCTTTAAAAAGAGTTTCATTCACAGGAATAATCTCTAAATCAGGTTTATTACTGAATTTTCCTGGAGTTAAATAACGAATATCCTCTTTTGTAAAGGCCCATAATTTATTATTTACTTTATCATGAATTAGTTTTGCGGATAAGTATTTTTCTTTTGGAATAAGTTGACTGTAAACAGAATCTCTTTTAAAGATATCTTCTTTTTCATTAAATAAATACACTCCTTTTTTTGAAGCATAAATAATTTTATCGTTGTAATTTATAATACTAGAGTATATTCCTTTATTTAAAGATTTTTCTTTTTCAATTTTTATAATTGACTTTAAGTTTGCATCTACATCTAATTTAAAAACACCTTTATATTCATGATTTACAAAAATTCTTTGGTCTTTAGTAAACACAAAATACCTACTAGAATTAGAAAATCCTTTTAATTTATTTTTAAGTATCCATTTAGAATTTTCTTTTTTAATAACATAGAGACCATCATAATTTCCAGAAATTAAAGTGTTTTTACTAATTTTTTTCAATTGCCAAGAGCCCATTGTTCCTTTAATGAGTTGGGCTTCATTTTTAAAAATCAAAAAAGTTCCAGAATCATGATTACAAAATAAAGTGTCGTCAATAATTTGAAGTTTCCATACTTGGCCTTCGGTTTTTTGTATTAACTTAAAGTCGTCATTTGTTTTATACTTCTTATAATATAATCCCTGGTTTGTTCCTATATACAATATGTCTTTATGTAAGATAGTAGCATATATGGTACCCCAAAAGGAATCTGTTTTTATAAATTGTTNAAACGGTGAATTTAAATTAATTGTATTAATTCCGTTGTCTAAACCTAGCCAAATACTATTGTCAGTATCTTCAAAAATTGAAAGTATGGTATTGTTATACAACCCTTTATCTTGTGTAATATGATACTCTAAATTTCCAATAGCATCAAGTTTAAACAAACCACTTGAAATGGTACCTAATAATATAGATCCGCCATTTATCTTTGAAGCACTATATATTGTTTTTGATAATAAAAGTGATTCAAAATTTGTTTTCCATTTAATTACTTGATTATTTTTTAAGATAAAAAATCCATTTTTTTGAGTAATGAAAAAAAGATTTTCTTCTTTCTTAAAAATTTGAACAACGCGATTATTTTTTAAAATATCATTGTCGGTAATTAATTTAGGTTGTCCGTTTTCGATGACAAAAATTCCCTTTCCAAAATCTTGATAATAAATTCTATTCTCAACTTTAGACAACTTTACTAAATTGTTAGCTGCATTTATAATTTTGATATTTTTAGATTTTATATTGTATAGGTATATTCTTTGTAGTGATTTAAAAATAATCCAACCATCTAATTCGTAAATCTCCCAAATTTGTTCGTCTTCTAACATGGTAATTTTATTCTCTTTTACAATTGAAGTAAATTCTAAATTACCAAAACTGTCTTTTTNCCAAAAGCCAAAATCCATATAAAAGCCTGTAAAAACAAGTTCATTATAACACTTTACAGATCGCATTATAGTTTCATTTGGAGTGCTATAAAGCTGCCAGTTCTCTCCATTATATTCTAACAACCCCTTATTGTTAGCCACATAAATAAACTTATTGGTATTTTGTGAAATTGCCCAATTTTGATTCTCTGCCTTATATATTTCAGAAGAAAATGTATTAATTAATGGAATATCTTGTGCATGTATAGGCGATTGTAATAAAAGAGAAATTGCTAAAAAACAACCAAAAATTCGAACCATAATGTAAAATGTTTGGTTACGAAATTAATAAAATTAATACAATGTATAGGTTTAAAATTAATAAGTATGGTATAATGCTATAAAAAAATAATGCCTAGACTAAAAATAAAGATATATTTATTGTAATTAAATTAGAATTCTTAATTAATTTAATTAATTTTATAATCTAGTTATAGTACAATGAATTTATTAAAAAAATTAGGAACAGCTAACTTTTTAATGTTAGCACTATGTCTACTTATTATTATTGTAGCAGAATATTTGTTTTTAACAGGTGAGAAGCTACATGGTATTTTCTTAGGGCTTTGGGCCCCTACCCTATTAGGAGTTTTAATTTTCATTAAACTTATAAGTAATGACCGCAAATAATATTGTTCTTTACTTTTCAGTTTTTGTAGGTGTTTGTGTAATTCTATGGGCTTATTTTATGATAAGAGAGTTTGATAAAGCAAAAAAAAACTAATTTTATCTCGTCTATAGTCTTTACATAATTAGCGTGTTAAATTACATTACATGAAGTTTTTGTATACTAATAGAAAAACCTCCACCAGCTGCCAAATGAAATTTTAGTTTAGCATCCTTAGTTATTTTTATAGTTTCAAACTCTATGGCTAGAGGGTTTACATCCCAGTGTGCACCTGTTCCATCTTTATAGATTTTTGCTTCGTAAGTTGAATTAGAGTCTAAAAAACTAAAATCTATTTCTAAATCTCTTGCGTTTTCATCTGTAATACTTCCTAAAAACCAATTATCAGAATTTCTTTGTTTTCTTGCGATAGTTACAAAATCGCCAACTTCACCATTTAAAGTTATAGTCTCTGACCAATCTACAGCAACTTCTTTTATAAATTCTAAAGCTTTTAAATTGGCCTCATAATGCTCTACAAGATCAGCAGCCATTTGAATAGGGCTATAAATAACGACATATAAGGCCAATTGATGGGCCAGAGTTGTGTTTACTTGATTCTCTTTTTTAAACTCGTTAAACTTTATGTTAAATATTCCTGGAGTATAGTCTATAGGGCCAGCTAACATTCTTGTAAATGCAACTATAGATAAATGCTCTGGCGGATTTCCTCCATCACTAGACCAAGCATTAAATTCTTGACCACGCAAACCTTCTCTAGAAATAATATTGGGATACGTTCTTCGTAAACCCGTTGCTTTAATTGGTTCATGAGCATTAACCGCTACTTGGTATTTTGCAGCATTTATAGCTGCATTATTGTATTGGTTTACCATATATTGTCCATGATGGTATTCCCCTTTTGGTAGAATGTTTCCAACATAGCCAGATTTTACAACGTGCATGCTGTATTTTTGCATTAAAGCATATGCAGTATCTTGTTGTTTATGATAAGTTTCTGTTGCTGCAGAAGTTTCATGATGCATAATAATTTGTACCCCTTTTTCTTTTGCATAATTTGTTACTTCATCCAAATTATAATCTGGGTAAGGTGTAATAAAATCAAAAACACCTTCTCTTTCTTCAAAACCAATCCAACGCTCCCAACCAGTGTTCCAACCTTCTACTAAAACACCGCCAATATTATTTTTAGCAGAAAAATCTATAAAACGTTTTACATTTTCTGTTGTTGCTCCATGATTTACATTTCGTTTTCCAGTGTCTTTCCATTCCCCATTTAACATTCCCATTCCATAATCCCAAGAGGATTTACCTAAGTGCATTTCCCACCAAACTCCTGTATATTTCATTGGTGTAAACCAAGAAACATCACCTAATTTATTTGGCTCATTTAGATTAAGGATTAATTTAGAAGCAATAAGACCTGGTGCATTATCTGTAATTTGAATGGTTCTCCAAGGGGTATGAAAAGGAAGTTTTCTTTTTACCTTATAGTCGTTATTTTTAGAACCAACTAAATTACTTTTAAATGATAAATTGATCGTATCAACTTGTAAAGTCATGCCAGAATAATCAACCAAAGCTGCTTCATGAAAACTTAAGTGAATTCCATTTTTACCGACTAAAGTTACTGGCGTGTTTACTGCATTTTTTGGTATATAAGTTTGCCCTAAACTAGGGTGGTTCCTTTTGGTTGTTGCCTCTATTTCTGAAAGTTTTGTGGTACTATACAAATGCTCATAAATATCCCAATCTCCTGGAATCCAAAAGGCTTTATAATCTTCTGTTAAATTAAATTCAGTATTTTCTTCAGATATTAATACTTCATTTATATTTTTTTGTTCTGGAAATTCATATCTAAAACCTACACCATCATTATAAACTTTAAAAACTATATTTAATTTTCTTTTTAAATCTGATTTTTCTTGAAGTTCTATTCGTAATTCATTAAAATGATTTACAACATCTAATTGTTCTCCCCAAGGCAATTGCCAAGTCTCATTAAACTCTGTAAAAGATGAATTTAGAATTTTAAAATTATCATAAAAAGGGTTTGTATTTTTAAAATTAAAACCCAAAGCTGACTTTTTAATGATAGCGTTCTTTTTAAAAAAAACCTCATACATTGGTTTTCCTTTTTCGTCTAAAGAAAATTCTACTAAAATTTTCTCATCAGGAGAATCTAAATTGGTTATAGGTTCTGACCAACAAGAACAAAGGCTTACACAAAGGAAAATTAATAGTATTCGTGTTTTCAAAACTTATTTTTTTTCTAATAAAACAATATCAAAGTCAGAACTAAATCTAACTTTACCTTCTTTAACTTCTACCATTTGCTTTGAATAAAAATCTCTTAATTTTTGTCCATTTTCAAAAATCGAAGCTACACTAATTTCTTTAAGCCCTTTAGGTAAATTAATCCCTGCAACTATTTTATCTAATGGTCTAGTTCTAGAAAATACTAAACCATTGGTATTGGATATTAAATGATGCCTTCCTGCACCAACTGCTGGATGGTTAGCTCGAAACTGCCCTAATTTTTTCCAATGAGCTACTATTTTCTGTGTTTTCTCATTTGACTGTATAGCATTCCAGTTCATTTTAGAACGCAAAGTAGCATCGCCAATAGTACCTTCAATGCGCAAAGATCTTGCAGATTCATCTCCATAATAAACTTGAGAAGTTCCAGGAGTTAGTAAAAGCATGTTAGCTGTTTGATATGGCTTTGCTCTCTCTTTATCAAAAGGTTGTCCATCATCATGAGAAGTCATGTAATTTAAAATTCCATAGCCTTTTAAATTTGTATTTAATAATGAATCGTACATTTCAAAAACAGAATTTGCTTTCATCTGTTTTGCATTCCATTTTATTTCAAAGTTGATAAGACTATTAAAAGCATTATCAAAATAATTTACTTTTTTATCTCCAAAATCAAATGCTTTTCCGTGAGAAATTGCATAATTATAAACTTCTCCTACTAGATAAAAATTTTTATCATCTAACACCTTAGTTGGATTGTTTTTTTTAAACGTCTTAAAAGCAAAGTCACAATCCTCTTTAAATTCTTGCCAAACATACTCTTCTGTATGCTTTACTGTATCTACTCTATACCCATCTATTCCAAATTCAGTAATATAATCAGTAAGCCATTTCATAATATAAAAACGAGGTGATCTGGGATTACCTGTTCTTTTAAAATAAGCATTTAATTCACTTATTTCTTGGTCATACCTTCCTTCACTTTTCCATTTTTTAATTAAATGTGCAGGTAATTCTACATCTTCATTACTATCGGTTCTAATATCTGGTAAGTTCTCTACTAAAGTACAGGTAACCGTGTTTTTGTAAGTATTGTATTTACATTGTGGAGCTGTTCTTACCCAACTTTCTGGCCAAACTGGATCTTGTTCTGTGACAGGCCCAGTATGGTTAATTACAGCATCTAATAAAATTCTAATATTATTTTTATGAGCTACTTCTACTAATTCTTTTAAATCATCAGTGCTTCCAAAATTAGGATCAATTTTTGTCCAATCTTTTGTCCAATACCCATGAAAACCGTAAGTATTTCCAGTACCCTCATCTGTAGCTCCATGAATTTGTTCTACAATTGGTGACATCCAAATGGCATTAATTCCTAAATCTGTAAAATACCCTTCTTTAATTTTTTGGGTAATTCCTTTCAAATCACCTCCTTCAAAACCTCTTAATTTTCCTGTTTTTTCAGTTCTACTAAAATTCATGTCATTTGTTGGATCCCCATTATTAAAGCGATCTGTTAAAAGAAAATAAATATTAGCAGCTTCCCACAAAAATTCATTATTGTGTTGATGTGAGGCTATATTTTCTTTAGGGGTGTTTTTTTGACAACTGAGGCTAATAATTAAGACAAGAAGGTAAAGAGTTTTTTTCATTTTTATTTA
>JGI26082J51739_10000059_pt1 | contig 58531 bp, 58 predicted proteins | sample SaaInl5LU_22_DNA_FD_51739 | JGI IMG/M metagenome (IMG submission 51739)
AGCCGACTGCCAAGTCTCTTCAGTGGGAGACCAACGAAATAAACCATAATCCGTACCTACATAAACAGTGTCTTGAATCTCAACAAGGCACTTAGTATCGTAGCTGCTTAAACCAGTGTTGATCCAAGACCAACTCGAACCTTGGTCTTGTGAATACAGAACTCCACCACCTGAGGCCCCGTAAATCGTAGTCCCCACCTGAATCATATCTCTAATGTAACCTCCTGGCGGGGAATTTATACTTTGCCACTGAGCAATGAGTGTTCCTTGTGTAAAAAAGAGCACCAAAATGGCATGAAGAATTAAGCGCATGGATAAATTTAAACAAAAAAAGCCCATCCAAACGGACAAGCTTCTCATTGGTCTATTTCTAAACCACTTGCAGCATTTAAGCTGCCAACACAACATCTTAGGTTGCGGTCTGGACGAGACTCGAGAACTGCGCCCAAACCCTTTATTTATAGGTGTTTATCTATTCCTTGATGACATTTTTGGTCACTATTCCACTGTCTGTTGCAATGTGAATGAAGTAGATTCCAGTAGTTAAATTGGATATATCTATAGCTTCAGTTGATTCTGTATTCTCCATTACTTTTCTACCCAATGCATCGTACAAGCTTACTGATTCTATATCCAATCCGTTTTGGTTTTGGATGGTGAGTAGGTTGGATGTTGGGTTGGGGTAGATGGAAAATCTATTTTCAATCTGGCTAGTAATTCCTAATGAACAGTCTTCAGAATAGAAAAAATTCGCTTGAATAAGCCAATCATCATAAGGAGGTTCACTATTGGTTGCCGCGGTTTCGTCATCAACTTGTACACAGTTCAATTCATCCAAATTACAAGGATTACCCTCATATTCACAAGGCAAAGTAATCGTTAAAATTGCATTATTTCCATTTTTAGCATTCAAACTCTCCAAGAAAATCAAATTCTCACCATAAAGTATTTCCAAATTTGTATTGGCACTCAAATCCAAATCACTCATTAACATACTAAATCCAGCGGAACTGCTGTTACAATATAATTCTCTAAGCTCTGAGTTATTACTTACATTTAGAAAGCTTAAATTGTTTCCATTGACATTCAAAATTTCTAACGCAGCAAAATCTTCTATACCAGTTATATCTTCAATACTTTCAAAACTGATATCTAAAGAAATAATATTTTCAATATCACTCGTAAAGACTTGTCCATTTATCATACCATCACTATCAATTCCCAAGTCAATAAGCGCTTGTTCAAAGTCTGCATCAGGTATTAGAGTAATTTGAGAGTTCATTTCTGAAAAAGTCCCCAAAAAGCAGATAATTGAAAAAATTAAAATTTTGAATATATCCATATTTAAAACTATACTTTATAATTAATATATTATTCTTTCACAAAATTATTGGCATCACAAATTTCCCCATCACAAACCAATATAGCAGAATATAATCCGATTGAATAACTTGTTAGGTCAATTGTCACTTGATCGCTATTGAGGTCGAGGATGTAATTATTGGTCTCAGCATTGCTTTGGTTTAATATCATGATATACGCTGAACTAACATTTTCGGCAACATAATCAATGGTCAATTGTGTAGAAACAGGATTTGGAACTAGACTTTCAATTCTATTTGGACTAACAATGATCTGAATTTCATCATAATCCTTAAACCCATCTAAATCAGAAATCACTTCAAGCATGTAGGTCATTGTAATTTCGGGTGAAACCGTAAGATCAGTTCCTGTGAAGATAAGGTTTCCATCTGGATCATACCAATTATAAGTTGCATCTCCCGCAATTTCTTCAGCTGAGATGGTTACACTCTGATTACTATCAATCACTTCGTCATCTCCAGCATTGGCATCAAAAAATGAATTGATTGGTTTACGGATTTCAAAAGTTTCACCTCCAATTAATTTATTCGTGCCAACTTCCCTTTGTAATAAATGATAAGTATATTCTGTCTTGTTTGTCAATTCATCCGTTAGGAAATTGAAATTTACAGATAAAGTACCAATCTCACCTGGAGTCAAAGTAAGATTTTCTATGACCGCATGGTTATTCTCCACAATGATTTTATTGTTTTGGAATGTGCCACTGAAATTTGTTGAAGCTTTTCCTGTGCTATTCCAACTATTGTATAGAATATCATCCAATAGTATTGAAATTTCTGACTCTTCGTAAATGGGTTTGCCCGCCTCATTTTCTTCAACAAAGAATTCCAAATTATAATTTTTAGTCGTATTCATAAAATTACCTACAGCAACAACACCACCAACTGGAGCAGGTGAATTGGGATTAATATCCACAACAGTTGTGTTTCTCCAGGCTATATTGTTATTGTTTTTTACATTATCTGTAATAAATTCACCTTCGGAAAAAGTCATTGGGTCAATGGTAGAAATCATTCTCGCCAAAAGGCAAAAGTGCCATGGGTTATCATTATTTATATTCATATAATCTTCTGGATTTGGCACATCCCATTCAAATTCCAGTATGGTTGATTCGCCCTTTTCAATTTCTGGAATAGTAAGTGTCCCGATCTCATCCCCCATCAATACCTGTTGTCCATTATTATCCACAATAACCAAATCACCTTCCCAATGAAGTGGCCAAGAAAGTGCGGTATTGGCTTTAGCCCAATAAAGTTTTAGCTGTTCGCCGCCAGTAGAAGTGTTACAGGATTTGTTTCTTACATTGACATATACAAAATTTGGCAGTACTGGATCATATTCAGGGTTTTGGTGCTCTTGGTTAACCAAACCGTCATTTTGATTCCTTACCCAGACATCTTGGCTATTCCAGAAAATGTTTGTGTGTATGTTTGGCTCTTGGCCCGTATCGGTATCCGTGTCCTGCATATACAAATCCAATTCGGTTTGGGTTAGTCTGGGTGTGAATTCTCCTTCTTCATCCTCTTCAATAGCTTCCTGCATTCTTATTCTTTGTCCCAAAGTAAATCGATCTCTACAAGAACCATCAAAATAGGCCATCGTATTAAAACAGTCCAATTGATTAACTTGGTATGGTGTTCCTCCACAGTCTTTGAAAAAAGGTGAATTTGGATCATTTATTCTATTATCTGGGGCATAACTACAATTTGGAACATCAGAATAGGCAAAACTTTTTGCAGCATTAAACCTCAAATAGTCAACTTCCTCTTGTGTAAAACCATATATTAGTAAAGCTTGTTCAATAGCTTGAGCATCAGTCAAATCATTAAACCCATCCTCTAATGTTGCAAGGTTAAATCTAGCTTGAGACCATGTATATCCAATATTAGCTTGTTCAACAGCATAGGCATAATGATTATGCTGTTCCCTGAAAAAATTTGGAACTGCATTTGTATCAGTTACCATGTCACCTGCCACATCGGCATTGTAATCTGGATCCGTTACTAATCTTGTTACCCTTTCACAATTAACAGGGTCAGGCCTGTAATTACCATCATCAAAAGTATGTGTTAGATTAAAAGCATGTCCAACTTCATGTATAAATGCATTACTTAAAATCCCATAATCACTAACGGCAACCCTTGCCTTATTGTAATTAGCTTGGCCTGTTCCTGATCCTAATCTATAAGGAACATAAATGTTCCATGCATCTGTTTTGGCGTAGTTTTCTTGATTAGCATATGAATGTATTATGGCGAGATGTGAACCATCATGATGAGTTGTTGAATTTATTGTATCCATTCCTNCCAAATTGAAACAAATTTTTGAAGATGCATACGATTCATTAAGATATTGAACACACTCTCTAGCCTTTTGAGGAGTGAGTGGATATCCTCCTTCGGTATAAGATCCATCGTTCTTATTTATTCTCCAAAAAAATATATCAAAGGTTTTGGGCGTGAAAGTATCAAAATAACTAGGTTCAACCGATCTACTATAAACTCCAGATGGATCTGAATTAATTTTATCAGGCGTACCACAGAATTCTTCAATTTGCGAATATGAGGACAAATTAAAAAACAGGATTAATAAAGTAACACCATAAAAAAGTTTAGAATTGTAGGTTAATGGCAGTTTCATAAATAATTAGATTAGGTATTAAACAAAACTAACTTGAGGACATTCCAATCACTATACGTATAAACACGTAAATTGGGTGTTAAAAACACAGATCCTCGTACGAACCTATGTATTAATTCCCCACTGGCCATACGGATTCCCGTAAACCATGCTGATTTGTTCTTACAATTTATAAATTCAAGGTTCACCTATATTATAAAAGGCAATGGATAGCTTTTGCTATTTAAATTATGAATAACCTTTAGGAAAATGATATGCTTTGTAATAACCGTTACAATACAGGAATAAGCGTATTAAATTTGGTAAGTAGCAGGTAAAATCGTCACGGTCTGTACCAGACCCCAACCAAACCTCCAAATACCCCATGAAAAAAGGGACTGAACAATACTACTTCTGTACAGTCCCCTTAAATGTGTCTTTTTGGTCATAAAATGCCTTCATCACTAAAGCTGAAATAGTCTTTTTTGGTCACGATGATGTGGTCAAGCAACTGCACGTCAAGAAACTTACTTGCCTCCCGTATCTTTTTGGTCAATTCGTTGTCCTGAATGCTGGGCTTAAGATTTCCAGAAGGGTGGTTGTGAGCCAAAATTATGGCATGTGCCTTGGCTTTGAGTGCTGCTACCATAAGCAGTTTTATATCGACGATTGTTCCGGCTGTGCCTCCGCGTGATAAATTATAAATTCCAAGCACCTTGTTATCCCTGTCCAGAAAAAGGCACTTGAACTCCTGATAGACCCACTGCGTAAAGCCTTGAACCGCGATGATCAAAAAACTTAATGGACGGCAAATTTATTCCTAAAGGCACCCACTGATTACCTTGATCGACAGAGACAAATACCCCAGAATTGAGTGTAGCAGCAAAAATTTTATTTTGAAAGCTATGGACCGCCATAATATCCAGCTCGGGCAGTCCATTGTTAATCGGCACCCAATTTAGCCCTAAGTCATCAGAGGCAAATAAGCCAGATTTATAGGTGCCCGCATAAATCCGACTCCCGTCAGTTTCAAAGAAATAGACATTATTGGCTGTAAACCCATTGATTGCCAAACTCCAAGTTGCCCCAAAATCAGTAGATCGATAGATCCCCTCTCCATAAGTACCCACAATCATGACGTTATTGAGCAATAACACATCTTTTACATACTTGCCTAAAAGTTCAGATCCCGCCGACTGCCAAGTCTCTTCAGTGGGAGACCAACGAAATAAACCATAATCCGTACCTACATAAACAGTGTCTTGTATCTCGATAAGACACTTGGTATCGTGGCTACTTAAACCAGTGTTGATCCAAGACCAACTCGAGCCTTGGTCTTGTGAATACAGCACTCCACCACCTGAGGCCGCGTAAATCGTAGTCCCCACCTGAATCATATCTCTAATGTAACTCCTGGCGGGGAATTTATACTTTGCCACTGAGCAATGAGTGTTCCTTGTGTCAAAAAGAGCACCAAAACGGCATGAAGAATTAATCGCATGGCTAAATTTAAACAAAAAAAGCCCTTCCAAACGGAAAAGCTTCTCATTGGTCTATTTCTAAACCACAAGTCACATTTAAGTGACTCAACACAACATTTTAAATACTCACTTTTGTGAATACGTTGCGGTCTGGACGAGACTCGAACTCGCGACCCCCTGCGTGACAGGCAGGTATTCTAACCAACTGAACTACCAGACCAATTGACCAATCTCTTTTACGAGAGTTCCACTACAGTGGAAATTACAGTAATTGTTACTCATTTGAGCGGTGGCAAATATACACCGCATTTTTATTTTCACAAACAAATTAACCAAAAAATGAATGCGTCACGCAAACTTCTGTCGAGCCACCAAAAAACGCGTAAATACAGAGGCAAAACCGAGGTTTATATCAGCAGGAACATACTGAATTTTATATTGTGCACAGATCAACTCTAAGGTTTTAAAATAGGCTTTAACTGATGATTGATAAGCGCTTTGAACTTGCTGTGGATAAAGCTGAACAATTTGGCCGGTCTCCACGTCCTTAAACTTTCTGGGCCTTTGATCAAAATCAAATAAAACCTCACTTTTACCATCAAAGACATGCATCAAAATNACCTGGTGGTTCTTGAATTTTAGATGTTGCAGTGCATCAAAAATGGCCTCAGCATTTGGCTGGTTTTGCAACATATCACTAAAAATAACCACCAAAGATCTCTGAGGTAATTGTTGTGCCAATTGATTCAGGTGTTTTGCCGTTTTTGTACCATCCGATTCAAGCTTGGGCCGCAATGCATCACTAAGGTATTGTAAGAGCATTTGATGATGGCGCTCGCTGGACTTGTCTAAAGTGTGCTGGTGAATATNAGATCCATAAATACTCAAGCCTACAGCATCTCGTTGCTTTTTTGACATATTCATTAGTGCAGCGCATCCCAAAACTGAAAAGCCTATTTTATTGAGCTGCTCCAGACGCAAANCCTCCATAGCGGGATAATACATACTGCTGCTGGCATCTAAAACTAAATGACACCTGAGGTTTGTTTCCTCATCGAAGCGCTTNGTGTACAACTTATCTGTCTTTGCAAATAACTTCCAATCAATAAATCGGGTGCTTTCGCCAGAATTATAACTCTTGTGTTCGGCAAATTCAGCCGANAAACCGTGAAAAGGACTTTTATGAAGTCCAGAAATAAATCCTTCAACAACCTGGTGTGCNAGTAATGCCAAATTTTGAAATTGCTGTATTTCTGAGTTGTTTTTGAGTAAAGGCATAAAGGAATTGATGAGGCAACACTTAAAACTAGTACACGCCTAAGATAAACAAAAAAAGACCCTCAATAGAGGGTCTTTTTTTAAAATGAGGCGTCTGAGTTTTACAACAAAGCGTCTAAAGCCTCAGCATATACATTTTTTGGCGCCACACCAACCTGACGTCCAACAAGCTCACCTTGATTGAAAATCAGAACNGTTGGGATATTTCTCACACCATATTTGGCAGCAAATTCTTGATGAGCATCAACGTCTAATTTGCCAACGACCGCTTTACCATCGTATTCATTGCTCAAATCATCTATGATCGGACCAACCATACGGCAAGGACCGCACCATGCAGCCCAAAAGTCTACCATAACCGGTTTGTCACTTTTAAGTACTGTTTCCTCGAAAGAGGCATCTGTTATTTCTAAAGCCATTATATAAGTTTTTATTGGTTTATTTAATTGCTGGTCAAAGGTAGCATTTTTGAATGGGTAAAAAACTCGCTTTCATCACTTTAATCAATGATGATATTGCGAGACTCAATATTTTAATTGAGTTTAAAATACACTTGATCCTGCGTTAATCTCTTGATCAGTTCTCTATTGATCAAAACCTTGGATTTACGACTCGATAACGACAAATGTACATTGTCTTCTTTGTCAAAGACCGACAAGTGAACGCTTTTAGTCCCTCGATGTTGTTCCACTACCTTTTTCAAACGATCAATATAGGCCTGATCAAGCACGTCAATAGGTATTGAAAACGTGATTTTTTTGGCTAAGGATTCCAAAACATCATGCAATAATTGGAAATGATTGAATTGTAAGCGAGGCTCTCCTCTTTTGCCCGTGTCGCGGTTGACCCAGCCCTCCTTGACATAAGCTTTGATGTACAAAAACGCATTAATTTTCAAAAAATGCCTGAACTTCAAATATTCTTCACCAAAAATTCGAAATTCATAACTATCGTCATAGTCTTCTAGGGTGAACAACCCCCATTCTTTACCTTGCCTGGTGACTCGGTGTTCGACACCAGATATGATGCCACCAAACGCTATTTCGCGATTGGTGAAAGGAATTAAGTCCTGACAATCAGCAACCTTAACATTGCAAAACTCTGTCATTTCTGTTCTGAACTCGTCTAGGGGGTGTCCTGAAATATAAATCCCAACAACTTCCTTTTCTTGCTTGAGTTTTTTTATGGCGCCCCAGGGTTCTGCTGCAGGCAATTCCGGTTCCGGTATTTGCACATCACTCGCAGCACCAAAAAGACTTACTTGAGAAGAATTCTGTGACTCTTGATATTTTGCAGCATAACGCAAGACCTTCTCATAAAAACAAACACCATCTCCCTCGTCGAACATATACTGTGCACGATGCGTGTCAAAACTATCAAAACCACCTGCCAAAATTAAATTCTCAAACGCCTTCTTATTGGCAGAGCGCANATCAATCCTTTTGGACAAATCAAATATACTTTTATAGCGCTCCTTTTTTCGATTGGCCACAATGGTCTCGACAGCACTACTCCCGACCCCTTTTACCGCACCCATGCCAAAGCGAATAGCCCCCACATCATTGACCGTAAATTTATAGAAAGACTCATTTACATCTGGCCCTAAAACTGCCAATCCCATTCGGCGACATTCTTCCATAAAGAAGGTCACCTGTTTCATGTCATTCATATTATTGCTCAAGACTGCGGCCATATATTCTGCTGGATAATGGGCTTTGAGATAAGCTGTTTGGTAGGCTATCCATGCATAACAAGTCGAGTGACTCTTATTAAAGGCATAGCTCGCGAATGCCTCCCAATCCTTCCAAATTTTTTCCAAAACCTCTGCCGGATGATTCTTTTGTTCGGCTTGCTCAATGAACTTAGGTTTCATTTTGTCCAAGACAGCTTTTTGTTTTTTCCCCATGGCCTTCCGCAAGACATCTGCCTCACCTTTTGTGAATCCAGCCAGCTTTTGCGACAAGAGCATCACCTGTTCTTGATAAACCGTGATCCCATAAGTCTCCTTGAGATACCCCTCCATATCAGGCAGGTCATAACTTATCTCTTCCTCTCCATGCTTTCTGCGCACAAACGACGGTATGTACTCCATAGGCCCAGGTCGGTATAAAGCATTCATCGCGATCAAGTCGGCAAATACAGTAGGCTTGAGATCTTTCAAATGCTTTTGCATGCCCGGGGATTCATATTGAAAAATACCCACCGTATCTCCATTCTGGAAAAGGGCATAGGTTTTTTCGTCATCCAGAGGGAATGCATCAGGGTCAAGCTCTATACCGTGCTTGTGGCGGACCAGCTTGACCGTATCTTTGATTAGGGTCAGTGTTTTTAGCCCCAAAAAATCCATTTTCAACAGACCTGCATTCTCCACCACCGCATTGTCAAACTGGGTCACGTAGAGGTCCGAATCCTTGGCCGTGGCAATCGGCACAAAGTTGGTAATGTCGTCGGGAGTAATGATTACACCACAGGCATGAATCCCCGTATTGCGCACAGAACCCTCTAAAACGCGCGCCTGGTTAATGGTTTGAGCCCCCAGGTCATTTGCTTCCGAAAGTGAAACCAATTCAGTGACTTTAGGCACTTCATCAGCCCGAAATTTATTGCGCCAATCCTGTTGAGCGGTGTTAAAGATATTTTTGAGCTTACTCATATTCGGGATCAACTTAGCAATCCTGTCTGCCTCGTGTAGGGGTAAATCTAATACTCTTGCGGTATCCCGAATTGAACTTTTGGCCGCCATTGTGCCATAAGTAATGATTTGTGCCACTTGATTCGCCCCATATTTTTGAATGACATAATCCATCACCCGGCTACGGCCCTCATCGTCAAAATCAATATCAATATCAGGCAAACTTACCCTATCGGGGTTCAAAAATCGCTCAAAAAGCAAATCGTACTTTATAGGGTCAATATTGGTAATCCATAGGCAATAGGCTACAGCACTACCCGCAGCTGACCCCCGTCCTGGCCCTACAGAAACATCCATCTTTCTGGCCTGGGCAATAAAATCCTGAACAATCAAGAAATACCCAGGATAACCCGTATTTTCGATAACACTCAATTCAAAATTCAAGCGCTCTTCAATTTCTGGTGTCCAATCAGGGTAGCGTTTTTTAGCGCCCTCAAAAGTCAAGTATTTTAAATAAGCATTTTCTCCTCTTTTGCCCTGATCCTGGGCATCTTCTGGATCTAAAAATTCTTCAGGTATATCGAATTTCGGTAATAATACATCCCGAAATAATGAAAAGGGTTCAATCTTATTGATGATCTCAGTAATGCTCTCAATGGCCTGTGGTCGGTCCGCGAAGAGTTGCTTCATCTCCTTTGACGACTTGAAGTAATACTCCTGATTTGGGAGGCCATAACGTGTGCCGCGCCCCTTTCCAATTGGCGTAAGTTGTTTTTCGCCATCCTTGACACACAATAAAATATCATGTGCATTGGCATCTTCCTTGCCGATATAATANGTGTTATTAGTCGCCACTAATCGAATCCCATGCTTCTGAGCCAGTTCAAACAGAACTTCATTGGCCCGTTCTTCATCTTCTTGACCATGGCGCATGACCTCCACATACAAGTCCGCACCAAATTGACTTTGCCACCATAACAGTGCTTCCTCTGCCTGAGTTGTACCAATATTGAGAATTTTTGATGGCACTTCGCCGTATAAATTTCCCGTCAAGACAATGAGGTCCTCCTTGTACTGTTCGACAATGGCTTTATCTATTCGTGGAACATAATAAAAGCCATCGGTAAAGGCCTTAGACGACATTTTTGCCAAATTGTGATAGCCCTTTTTGGTTTTTGCCAAAAAAACAATTTGATACCCGTTGTCTTTAAAAGCTTTATTGGTATGGTCCTCACAGACAAAAAATTCACAACCAACAATTGCTTTAAGAGGTTGCTGATGAGGCTCTGCCTCAATTGACTTATTGTATTGCTCAACCTGCTGCAAAAAATGAAATGCTCCCATCATATTGCCCGTATCGGTCAAAGCCACAGCAGGCATATCAGCAGCGACTGCGGCCTTGATCAAGTCTTGTGTGGATGAGGTCGATTGGAGGATGGAAAATTGCGAATGATTATGCAAATGTGCAAATGGCCACTGACCCATCAAATCAAGATCTGCTCCCGGATCTGGATTGATCGGTGTACTTTCGGCCTTAGGGACATCGAGTGAACGTATTTTTTTTGATGCCTTTTTTTAGATTGACGTGTTTGAGTCCCTCAGCCTCAATGGGCAAAGGTTGCGCCTGAATAAAACCCTCAAAAAAATCAGTATATTTTTGTTCGATTTCATGCTTGAAATAACCCCTTCTGACCAGCTCAAGAAAGCAACGTGTCGTGGCCTCAACATCTGCCGTGGCATTGTGAGCTTCAGCAAAACTCTGGTCAAATAAAAACTGATGCAATTCAGTAAGTGTGGGCAGCTTATAACGCCCACCGCGACCTCCAGGGATTTGGCAAAGCTGTGCGGTAACTTCAGTACAAGTGTCTAGTATTTCTTTGCCCTCAAACTGATCAAACAATCCCGCCCTAAAAAATTCACAACCAACAATATTCAGATCAAAATTGATGTTTTGTCCCACCACAAAAACCGCTTGATCCAAAACGCTCTTGAAACGAAGCAAAACTTCATCTAAAGGTAAGCCCTTCTGATCTGCGAGCTGGGTAGAAATACCATGAATGCGCTCGCTATCGTAAGGGATGTCAAAACCCTTTGGCTGAATCAAATAATCTTGGTGCTCAATAAGTTCACCATTCCTATCATGCAGCTGCCAGGCAATCTGAACACAACGTGGCCAATTATCAGTTGCGCTGACTGGGGCGTTATAACGCTTTGGGAGGCCCGTCGTCTCGGTGTCAAAAATTAAAAACATAGCTTTGTTTAGGAGTAAAAATGAGCGTGCTCTAAATTAAGAATTACACCTACATGGTCGAGATAAAGTTGTAAACATTAGCGGAGAATTATACAAAAAAAGACCAAGCGGCGCTTGGTCTTTTTCATTTGGAGCTCTATAAGTTTGGGGCTCATAAAACTTGGGGCATTATAAGTATTGGGGCATATTGATTTTAAAGTTTCTTATTTAATAGTTCACTTCGAAAACACCTTGGGTAATCTCAGTAGCACCAACATTAAAGGAGAAAGTAGCTTTAAGTGTTTTGGCTGATCTATTGTGTGACAGAATGGTGATTGACCCATTGTTGGCATTTTGCGTGATGAGACCTTCGATCATCGTTGCGGCAAATCCACCACTGGTAAGATCATAGTCCCCTGCGCCCACAGTAATCGGCACACGCACTATCAATGAAGATCCGCCTTTCTGTCCTTCGACAAGGATATAGTTCCCTGTATCGATAGCGTTGACCACAACAGGGTTGAATAACCCAGTGTCTATTATTGCGGAAAAAGTACCGTCTGACTCGGCAGCGATTTCTGTTTCCTGACCACCTACAACCACATCGACGAACATACCATTATTGACATAGACGGTATCAATCCCGGGCATTACGGCCATAAAATTAAAACGTCCTGCAATGGTCCCACAAGAAGCACAACGGTCCGTGATTTCAACAGACCCAGTTCCTGTTCCCTGGGTGGTGTATACATTTCCGTTAGTGTCTGTATAAGTCGCATAATGACCAGTTGAACCATTCAAATCAAAAGCATTGGCTGTCGAGTTTCCAAGGAAAATTTTGATCATTCGACTGTCCGAAGACGTTTCTATAGTCACACTGCCGTCTTCATTGGTATTGCCTATTGCGTATAGCGCGTTGAAACTTTTGTCATCGACCATTGCCTGAACAGTAGTCTGATTGTCTTGAATATTCTCACAACTAGTTAAAGTGACAACAGCAAGGGCGAAAAGTAGGATAAAACGTGTCATAATTTCTGAGGTATTAGCAAGCTTATTATTTGTTTGTGCTTGATTAGTTTTTTTCAACACTGTAAAATTGCGACTAAAACATCAATAACACCGACAAATGACATATTTATTCGATGAAATACATGTAATTTTAACATTTCAGCAAAAATTTAGGGTAAAATCGATCATATTTTGTGTATTTCGTCTATAATAAAATACCGTTTATCGATATTATTGAGCAAAAAAAATCTCAAAACACATCAAAAAGAGAATGATTTAATGAGCCATATTGGCCACTATTTAAGAAACTTCATCACCCCGGTAGTTCCAGAAAAAATAAAAACTAAATACCATTTGAAGACTAAATGGCTTGGCTTAGACTGTGGTCCACAAAATCCTCCTTCATTTTACTTAAAATAAACCGGGTCACACGCTGAATTTCACTATAAATCATATACATTTGCACCCTCAAAAAATTATAACCAGAGGTCGGGTACCTCAAAAATTAATTCGTATGCCAGTAAAAATTAGATTACAACGTCACGGTAAAAAAGGAAAACCATTCTATTGGATCGTTGCCGCTGACAGTCGCTCAAAAAGAGATGGACGTTACTTAGAGAAATTAGGAACGTACAATCCAAACACTAACCCTGCATCAATCGACTTGAATATTGATCAGTCTGTTTCATGGCTTCAAAAAGGAGCTCAACCAACAGATACAGCTCGTGCGATATTATCGTACACTGGGGTTCTTTTGAAAAAACACCTTGTAGATGGTGTGACAAAAGGTGCTTTGACTCCAGAGCAAGTAGAAGAAAAATTCAATGCGTGGGTAGCTGAAAAGGCTTCTGCGATTGATCAAAAGAAAAACAAATTAGCAGACTCAAAGGCACAAGCTAAAGCATCTGCATTGGAAGCTGAGAAAGCAGTGAACGAAGCACGTATCGCCGCCGCAGTTGTCGTAGAAGAAGTTGCTGCTGAAGAAGCTGCACCAGAAGTTGCTGCTGAAGAAGCTGCACCAGAAGTTGCTGCTGAAGAAGCTGCACCAGAGGCTGCTGCTGAAGAAGCTGCACCAGAGGCTGCTGCTGAAGAAGCTGCACCAGAGGCTGCTGCTGAAGAAGCGCCAGCTAAAGAAGAAGAATAATTTTCTCCGATGGACCAGAAAGATTGTTTCTTCCTTGGTAAAATCGTCAAAAAATTCAGCTTCAAAGGTGAATTGCTCATCAAGCTAGATAGCGACGAACCTGGTCAATTTATAGAAATGGAATCAGTTTTTGTTGAACTCAACAAAAACTTGATTCCATTTTTTATCCAACATGCTGCGCTCCATAAGACCGAACTTCTGCGGGTAAAATTTGAGGATGTCTCGGATGAGCATGCAGCCCAAGCCTTGATCGGCTGTGATCTATACCTTCCACTTAATTTACTTCCGCCCTTAACTGGAAATAAATTTTATTATCACGAAATTATTGGTTTTGCCATTACTGACAAAAACCGAGGCCCCATTGGCACCATCACTGGCGTGAATGACCAAACAGCACAAGCCCTATTCGAAATCACCTTTGAAGACAAAGAGATTTTGATTCCCATAATAGATGAGTTCATCCACAAAGTGGATCGCAAAACCAAAACCATCGAAGTAAACACTCCAGAGGGTTTGATCGATCTTTATTTGTGATGGGAAGCCACTTCCAATTCAAACAATTCAGCATACAACAAGATGAGTGTGCGATGAAAGTAGGTACTGATGGCGTATTGTTGGGCGCCTGGACCAAAATCAAGACATCCACTGAGTCCATCTTGGATATTGGAGCGGGCACTGGCCTAATAGCACTGCAGATGGCCCAACGCTCTGAAGCCATGACCATCGATGCCGTTGAATCTGACGCGCAAGCCCATGGGCAATGTGTTGATAATTTTGAAAATGCACCTTGGAATGACCGACTTTTTTGTTATCATGCCACCATACAAGAATTTACAGCGGAGGTTATGGAGGTTTATGACCACATTATTTCAAATCCACCTTTTTTCGATAACCCGTCACAACAAGAATTGGCTCGTGACCGCGCAAGAAACAATGCCCATCTGCCATTTACAACATTAATTGAATGTGTCTCCAAGCTTTTGTCGCCACAAGGCACATTCGCCACAATTATTCCAGCACGAGCCGCCAATCACGTGATTGAGCTCGCCCAGACAAAAAATCTCTACCCCAAAAGAATCTGCTGGGTAAAAGGCCAACCCACGGCCAAAACAAAGAGATGTCTGCTCGAGTTTCATTTTGACCAGCAAGAACCCATAGAAACTACCTTAGTCATTGAACATTCAAGACACAACTACACTGATCAATACTTGGCGCTGGTATCAGAATTTTATTTGAAAATGTAGGACATTCGCAAGGGTATTTCTACATTTGCAACAATAAAAATCACCAACTATGAAACCGGATTTATTCGAATCACCAGATTATTATAACCTGGATGACCTGCTTACTGAAGAGCATAAGTTAATTCGTGATGCTGCAAGGGCTTGGGTCAAAAGAGATGTCTCACCCATCATTGAAGAGGCCGCCCAAAAAGCAGAATTTCCTAAATCAATCATACCTGGATTGGCAGAAATAGGGGCATTCGGGCCTTATATTCCGGAAGAATATGGCGGTGCAGGCCTCGATCATATTTCCTATGGTTTGATCATGCAAGAAATAGAAAGAGGCGACAGCGGAGTGCGCAGTACTGCCTCCGTGCAGTCCTCATTGGTCATGTATCCCATATGGCAATATGGATCTGAAGAACAGCGACAAAAATACCTGCCAAAACTCGCCTCTGGCGAGTTTATGGGTGCATTTGGCCTGACAGAACCAGACTTTGGAAGCAACCCTGGAGGTATGGTCACCAATTATAAAGACATGGGCGATCATTATTTGCTCAATGGTGCTAAACTTTGGATTTCAAATGCACCGTTTTGTGATATCGCTGTAGTGTGGGCGAAAAATGAGGAAGGTCGTATTCATGGACTCATCGTCGAACGCGGTATGGAAGGATTTACTACTCCAGAAACACATAATAAGTGGTCTTTACGTGCCTCTGCCACGGGAGAGTTGCTCTTTCAAGATGTCAAGGTCCCTAAAGAAAACCTTTTGCCCAATAAATCAGGATTAGGAGCTCCTCTAGGTTGCTTGGATTCTGCAAGATATGGTATTGCATGGGGTGTGATTGGTGCCGCAATGGATTGTTACGATACTGCATTACGCTATGCCAAAGAAAGAATCCAGTTTGGCAAACCGATTGCTGCTTTTCAGCTGCAACAAAAGAAGCTCGCAGAAATGATTACTGAAATCACTAAAGCACAGCTTCTGGCTTATCGTTTGGGGCAATTAAAGAATGAAGGAAAAGCGACGACAAGTCAAATCTCGATGGCCAAACGCAATAATGTGGATATGGCCATCAATATTGCTCGAGAAGCCCGTCAAATTTTGGGGGGTATGGGCATCACTGGAGAATACAGCATCATGCGTCACATGATGAACCTGGAAAGCGTCATCACCTACGAAGGAACTCATGATATTCACCTGTTGATCACTGGTTTGGACATTACAGGAGAAAACGCTTTCAAATAATCGGATAAGAAAAAACAATAACAAAGGCTTTAATCATTCAATTAAAGCCTTTTATTTTGGCAAAAAATAAAGAAGATGATTGCTCAGATTGTTCGTAACATCAAAGATCTTCAGGACCAACTTGTCCAACACCCTTTGTATCATGAACTTAGTACGCCTGCCGATTTAAGGGCATTCATGGAACACCACGTTTTTGCGGTTTGGGATTTTATGTCGCTGTTGAAAAGTCTGCAAATCCACTTGACGGGCACAACGTTGCCTTGGGTCCCTATCGGCGATCCAAAGACGCGCTACCTGATCAATGAAATTGTACTTGCTGAAGAGACAGATCTCAACATGTATGGTGATCGACAGAGCCACTTTGAGATGTACCGCAGTGCCATGATCAAGGCTGGAGCGCAAACCCAGACAATGGATCGTTTTATTGACGCCATCAGAAATGGCATGTCCTATCAACACGCCTTAAAACTGGTTGAAGCGCCAGACCCGGTGTGTCAATTTGTAACTTTTACTTTTTCGGTATTAGAGACCCAGGCACCACACAAAATAGCGGCCGCTTTTACCTTTGGGCGAGAAGATTTGATCCCTCAGATGTTTACGGCGATTATCGGTGCCATTCAAAAACAATTTCCTAAGGAAGATCTATCAGAATTCAGCTACTATTTTCAAAGACATATCGAATTGGATGACGATACACACGGACCATTAGCGCTTTCTATGGTTGAAGAGCTTTGTGGTGACGATCCAGAAAAATGGGCAGATGTTTTGAGCGTTTCTCAACAAGCACTAAAACACCGGCTGATGCTCTGGAATGGCATTCTGACTCATATCAAAAAGCCCGTTCTGACCTGATTTAAGTTAAGATTCTGGTGCAATTCGGAAGGTCAAACCGGCTAATTCTGGTTTGATAAAAATTTGACAGCCCAAACGACTATTGTCTTCGACATAGAATGCGTCCGCCAGCATGGCATGCTCGTCGTCACTTTGAGCAGGAAGTTCCTCAGAGCTAGACACATAACAGTGACATGAAGCACACATGGCCATACCACCGCAAACGCCAATAGTGCCCTCTGGCGCCAATTCGTAAGCCCTGATCAATTCCATAATGGTCATGTTCATATCGGTCGGTGCAGCGACAATATGTGCTGCGCCCTCGCGATCTACTATGGTGACTTGAATTTCCATGAAGTTCTAATCAATCGATTTAATGACCGCCTTAGGCGCCTGTTTATGGCTCCCGTCGAAACCTTCAACACCGCCTACTGTGGTATATTTCATGACGTGTTTCTTGCCAGGATGNATGCGCTGATAGGCACTTTGACACATTAGTGTTGCCTCATGAAACCCGCACAATATCAATTTCAGCTTACCAGGATAGGTGTTGACATCTCCAATAGCATAGACTCCAGGGATATTCGTTTGATAATCTAACGTATTGTCGACTTTAATGGCATTTTTTTCAATCTCCAAACCCCAATTTGCCATAGGCCCCAATTTTGGAGCTAAGCCAAATAAAGGAATAAAGGCATCACAAGGTTGTATGATCGCGTCACCATCAATTCGAATTGTAATGGACGTCAAATGATCTTCGCCTGCCACGCCGATCACTTCTCCCGGTGTGATGAGGTTAATCAAGCCTTTGTTTTTGAGTTGTTGGACTTTTTCGACACTGTCTAATGCCCCTCTGAATTCATTGCGGCGGTGCACTAAGGTTACGGATGCCGCAATATCAGACAGAAATATGGTCCAATCTAAGGCAGAATCACCTCCTCCAGCGAGCACCACATGCTTATCGCGATAAACCTCAGGATCTTTAATGAAATAAGCCACACCCTTATCTTCAAAACGCGCCAAGTCTTCAATGGGTGGTTTTCTAGGTTCAAAACTACCCAGTCCACCAGCAATAGCGACCACGGGCGCCTGGTGCTGAGTCCCTTTATTAGTTGTGACCAAAAAGTCTCCATTGTCTAATTGGTTTATTGTATCTGCACGTTCTCCAAGAGTAAAACCAGGATCAAAAGGTCTGATTTGCTCGAGCAGTTTATCGGTCAGGTCTCCTGCCAAAATCTCTGGATATGCTGGGATATCATATATCGGCTTTTTGGGGTAAATCTCACTACATTGACCGCCAGGTTGGGGCAAGGCATCAATCAAATGACACCGCAATTTTAATAAGCCTGCTTCAAAAACAGTAAAAAGCCCTGTAGGCCCAGCTCCAATAATTAGTATATCACTCTTGATCATGACTTTTTCCTTAGGCAACTCAAATATTGACTACTTCTAATATTTCAGGGGCATGCTTTTGTATGGTCATTGCCACACCGCTCTTCAGCGTCATTTGGTTTACGGAGCAATCAACGCATGCCCCTTCCAAACGTACGGTAACTTTAGTACCGTTTTCTACGGAAACAAGGGCAATGTCGCCACCATCATTCTGCAAAAATGGGCGAATTTCTGCCAAAGCGGCCTCTACTTTTTCAATCAATTGTTCTTGACTCATGACTATTTTTTTACTGCACTACAGCCCGCCATAGTGGTTATTTTGATCGCTTCAGTCGGTGGTAAATGATCGTTGCGGCGCACCGTTTGCTCCACAACATTGCGGGTTACTTGCACAAACGCTTCTGAAACTGGCGTGCCTGATTGCAAGGCTGCAGGGCGACCCACATCTCCAGATTCACGAATGCTTTGCACCAAAGGAATTTCTCCAAGGAAGGGGATCTCTAAATCCTCAGCAAGGTTCGCGGCTCCTGATTGACCGAAAATGTAGTACTTATGATCCGGAAGTTCTTCTGGAGTAAAATAAGACATGTTTTCTATAACCCCGAGCACAGGAACTTGAATATGCTCTTGATGAAACATCGCCACACCCTTTCTGGCATCAGCCAATGCAATAGTCTGCGGTGTACTGACCACCACTGCTCCGGTAATGGGTAGAGCCTGCATCAAGCTCAAATGAATATCGCCAGTCCCGGGAGGCAAGTCCAGTAAAAGAAAATCCAAATCACCCCAGGCGGCATCGAAAATCAATTGATTCAGTGCCTTAGCCGCCATTGGGCCGCGCCATATTACCGCTTGATTGGGTTGAGTGAAAAATCCTATAGAAAGAACTTTAACCCCATATTGTTCTATCGGCTTCATTTTGCTCTTGCCATCAACATCAACAGACAAGGGGCGCTCTGAGGCCACATCAAACATAAGCGGAATAGAAGGCCCGTAAATATCNGCATCCAATATGCCGACTTTAAACCCCATCTCGCTCAGGGTAATGGCCAAATTTGCTGTTACTGTCGACTTCCCAACACCACCTTTGCCAGAAGCGACAGCCACAATATTTTGAATGCCTTCAATGGGCTTGCCTTTGATGAGCTGGGGGTTTTGCTTGGGCTCTGCCGCCTTNACCTTCATGTTAATTTTGACGGTGATGTCTGAACCATACTCTTTTTTCAGAAGTTCAGTCACGTCTTTTTCAATACGNTTTTTGATGTGTAGCGCTGGGGTCGCGATATTCAAATCAATGACAATCTCTCGATCGAAAATCACAATGTTGGTGATTGCGCCACTCTCACTAATACTCCTCCCCTCACCAGGAAGTGAGAGCTGCGTCAGGGCATTCAGTATTTCTTTTTTTTGCATCAATTTCGCCGGTATTTAGAATTATTCTAAAGGACAAATATACCGAGAAAACTTCGTTTTCCATAGCCAAAAGGCGAAATGCCGCGCAGTTGTCTGCATGATTTGAATCATGACGCTTTAGTCTCACGCTGACTGGGGATCCCACAGTATCTCTGCCATGTTTTGAACCTTATTGTCACAGACACGAATGCCTTCTGCCTCTAACATTTTTTGCATTAAGCCATGTCCGGGAAAATGATGNTGACCGGTCAATAAACCTTGTCGATTCACGACACGATGGGCNGGAACATCTGGCATTTGATGCGAGGCATTCATNGCCCAACCTACCATCCGAGCGCTTTGTGGCGCGCCAAGATATTTGGCAATTGCGCCATAGGTGCAGACTCGGCCTTCTGGTATTTGCCGAACAACCTGGTAGACTTGCATGAAAAAACCATCCTGTCCCATCTCTATATCTGTTGCCAAATTTTGATCATGGTTAGGATCGACACAAGAGCAGTGATTGATCCCAGTAAATAATTCACATTAAAACTGAAGGTTCCTACAGGGAGTTTTTTATGAAAAAAATAAGTGTATATCATCAGCATAGAAAAAGTACCGAGACCCGCACCCAGCACTGCCAAACTCACAAGATAAGCATCAAAATAAAACCACCCGAAAGAGCTCACGGTAATGCTGACATAAACCCAGTACGGTATGGGCAGTAAATTCAACGCCCCTAGCAGCACACCATAAAAAAAGCGATTCGTTTTGGAGCGCTTCACTCCTGCGGGCAACTCTCTCCTGCTGTCTTTCGCCACCAGAAAAAAATAGGCGGTCAAGGCCAAGAATATGCCCAAGCCGACCTTTTGGAGCAAATCAATGATTTCTGGATTACGGTCCAAGTATCGAGCAAAAGCAAGGCCAATGTACGTTTGCACACAAACAATTAAACTAACGCCCAAAGAAAACAGCACCGCTGGCTTTACCCCTTGTTTCACGCCGATTTTTGCCGCCGTCATATTGAGTAATCCAGGAGGAATCAATCCAATAAATGAAGCAACATAACCCACTATGAAGTTAATAAGGGCAGCCATATAAATCGTTTGTAGTGCTCAAGATAACGATTAATCGGGGCTTAGCGAAAAACTCGTATAGGTTATTTTTTTGCCCTGTGCCAAATACTGAGATTCATAAAATGTTTGCACAGAAGTCACAACCTCTGGTGCTCCTGTACTGCCATAAACATCATGATGGGCAAAATGAACTTCTTCACCCAGTCCGTGCAACAAACCAAAGTATATCCATGCATGAACTCGCTATCGGTTTTGAGATGGATCTGACCATGCGGTCTGAGTACTTGGCGGTAGGCCTCCAAAAAAGCCTTATTTGTCAGCCTATGTTTGGTGCGTTTATATTTTATCTGGGGATCCGGAAAAGTAATCCAAATCTCATCGACCTCTCCTGGAGCGAAGCAATGCACGATCAATTCAATTTGTGTCCGCAAAAAAGCGACATTACTCAAGGACTCCTCTATTGCCGTCTTGGCGCCACGCCAAAAACGAGCCCCCTTTATATCAACGCCAATAAAATTTTTATCAGGAAATTTTTCTGCAAGATGAATGCTGTATTCTCCCTTTCCACAGCCCAACTCCAGAACGATGGGCTGATCATTCTTGAAATGATCTTGGCGCCATCGGCCCTTCAAGGAGAACGCATTATCCAACAATTCTTCTCGTGCAGGCTGCACAACATTTGCAAATGTTTGATTTTCTTTAAATCTCTTGAGTTTATTCTTGCTGCCCACCTTATGTTTGCTCTTTTATTATTTCGTAAAATTACAATATTATTCATCTCCGGGAGGATCCACTAACTTTGTTTTTGTGAAAAATCACGNCACAGTGCGACATACACCAAAAAGAATCATGGTTGCGCCTTTGAATTGGGGATTGGGCCATGCCACAAGGTGCATTCCCATCATAAAGGCCCTGTTGCAGCATGATTTTGATGTACTGATCGCCAGCGATGGTATGGCCTTGGCCTTATTAAGACAGGAATTCCCCCATTTAGACCATGTTGTCTTGCCCGGCTATGACATCCACTACAGCAAAAAAAGACAAAATCTAAGACTTGAACTGATCAAGCAAGCGCCTAAGATTGTACGAGCCATCATGCGGGAAAAGGCNATGATCGAAAAGCTCTTGACCCAAGACCGCATCGATGGCATCATCAGTGANAACCGCTTTGGAGTCAGACACAAGGCCATACCGTGTGTTTTTATGACCCACCAAATCAGAGTTTTGAGTGGGTGGACGACAAGCATCACCACTTTCGTCCAAAGACAAATAATCAGAAAATTTGACGAATGCTGGGTGCCAGATCANTCATATTCAGACAATATGAGTGGCGTGATGAGTCATGGCATCACTTCAGGTATCCCAACAAAATATNTTGGCATCCTGAGCCGAATGACAAAACAATGCGTGCCAGCGACCTATGACTTATTGCTNTTACTTTCGGGTCCAGAACCTCAGAGGAGTTTATTCGAACAAAAACTCATCTCTTCACTTAGCGACAGCACAAAACAAATCCTTATGGTTAGGGGCATCGTCTCAAACCATGTCACAAAACAAAAATTCGGGGCCATAGAGGCTGTGAACCATTTGCCGACCCACGCATTAGAAAAAGTAATCAACGCGACCAAACTGATCGTTTGTCGTTCTGGCTATAGCAGCATCATGGACCTGGCAGCCCTTGGCAAAAAAGCATTCTTAGTGCCTACACCTGGCCAGTATGAGCAGGAATATCTCGCACAGAAATTCAAAGACGAACAAAAGGCACCATTCTGCCGTCAAGAGGACTTCATTGCGAGCATGCTGAGCGAAAGTGATCGATATAAAGGACTGGGTTATTCAAATCGTGGAGAGGACCACTTCAATGACTGGAGCTTATTATTTGGTATTTTCCAAGGTAAATGAAAATTCAGACCCGACACCGAACTGACTTTCGATGTATATCTTTTCATTGTGGGCCTCAACCAAATGCTTGACAATGGCCAAGCCCAAACCGCTACCCCCAACCTTGCGTGAGCCACTTTTATCCACACGGTAAAAGCGTTCGAAGAGGCGCGGAAAATGATGACGCTCGATGCCTTCACCATTATCGGTCACACGAACCAACCATTTATTCTTGGTGAAGTCCTGAACACTCACCTCAGTTGTTCCTTTAGGTTTGCCATATTTTATTGAATTCTCAATCAAATTAGTCATCACTTGTTGCATGCGCTCACGATCTGCATTAACCTTGATCGGATTGGGGTATGGCTTATCGAGCATAAGCGTAATGCCCTTTTCAGCAGCTTTCATTTCGAGCAAGTCAAAGGAACTCTCAATCAACGGCACTAGATCGAAAGTTTCTTTGTCTAAAGTCAAGCCACCCATTTCTAGTTTTGTGATCATGTCCAGATCATTGACGATATAGAGCAAACGTTCAACCCCTGCCTGTGCCCGTTGCAAGTATTTTTTTCGGACGGTCTTGTCTTTCATCCCTCCATCGAGCAACGTAAGAATATATCCTTGCACGGTAAATAAGGGGGTTTTAAGTTCGTGCGCCACATTGCCCATAAATTCTTTTCGGTAGACCTCACGGTCAGTGAGCATGGTGATCTCTAACTTTTTATCATCGACAAAACGCTCAACCTCCTTTGCCAAAACATCCAAATTCGTGATAATGTGTTCTTTATTTAATGCCGCATGATCGAGTTGCTGCACTTTTTGGTAAATTTTATTGACCTGCTGGTAAATGAGTTTTTTGGCTTTGTAATCCGACAGAAAGAAGGCGCCGACGTACACGATTACAGCAATAGGCAACAATGTCCAATAATTGGAATAATCTATGACTAAGAAGAAAAAGAAAAAAACAACAAGAACCAAGAGGGTTAACCAAGTGGCGGTACTGTAGGCAAACTTAAACGTTTTCTTAAAGCGACGCATCATAGCGCCACAAACTTATACCCCACACCCTTAACCGTTTTGAATCGCTTGTCCCCAATTTTTTCGCGAAGCTTTCGGATATGCACATCAATGGTTCTCCCGCCAACCACAACGTCATTACCCCATACACTATCTAATATTTCTTCACGCTTGAATACTTTTCCTGGCTTAGAGGCCAGCAAAGCCAACAATTCAAATTCTTTTCGAGGCAACAGAAGTTCCGTAGAGCCTTTGAGTACTTTATACTCTTCTCTATTGATGGTCAAGTCCCCTAATTTGAGGTGTGGCTCTTCTGTCACTTTCTCCTTAAATCGGCGCAACAAGGCCTTTACTTTACTGATNAAAACCTTTGGCTTAATGGGCTTGGTAATGTAATCATCTGCTCCGGCCTCAAAACCAGCGACCATGGAATAGTCTTCGCCACGAGCCGTAAAAAAAGTGATGACGGCTTGATTCAGCTCTGGCAACTTTCTGAGTTTCTCACAGGCTTCGATACCATCCATTAGAGGCATCATAACGTCTAAAATAATGAGCTGAGGAATATGTTTCTTAGCTTGCTCAATGGCTTCGACACCATTTTCCGCCATGACCACCTGATAGCCTTCCGCCGATAAATTATAGCCGACAATTTCTAAAATGTCTGGTTCATCGTCGACCAAAAGTATTTTTATGTCTTTTTTATTCATAGGTCAAGAATACATGAGTCTTGGTAAAGATAATGTTTAATAAATCTGATGCTTAGCAGGGCCCCTAATCTTAACCATTCCGTAACATGAGCCAAGTTAAAGAAAAATAGCATACCGTGCATGAAAATCAACCGCACCACAAAAATAGCCATGTCAGTATTTATGAATAGAACAATTGTAATTCATTTATGATCATTTGCAGTTCGTTTTTCAACCCAGTCTTTATCTAATTTTACCTCCTGTCCAAATGGCTGGCCAAATAAATTTTCCAGCTGCCGAGCGCCAAGAATAGCCCCTTTTTCTTGTTGCTATTGGGCCAACAATAAATCTCTCCAGTAACACATCATTATTCATTTTTTAATTGACCAACATGAAGTATTTATTCTTTTACTCATTTTTTATTTTCGGCACTTTCAGCCAAGTCCGCGCCCAAATTATCAGCACAAGCTTTGAGGGAATTCCCTGTCCAAATGCGCTTTATTTTGACCCAATGGATCCAGCCACACCACATCCCTTAGACAANCAAAATGAACAGCCGATTTTGAATTGGCCAGAAACAAACCAAGAATTAGGTTTNAATGCTTATTATTCACCTTATGACCAAGCGAGTGTTGGCCTGAGTGATGGCGACTCGGTCGGCATCACGGACAGGACGACTATTGTCGGTGGCTTTAGTGAGGGNNCTCAAGGNTATGAAATAAGTGACTGTGATGGAAATTACACCTTAGAATTCACCCCAATAGACCTCCAGGGTGTTGACCAGGCATCAATTGCGATAGACGTGTTCATCGCGCCTACTGGGTATGAAGGCGATGGAGTGGCCAATTCTGCACAGTCTGATCGCTTGCATATTTATGTCAAAGACTTAGAACAACAAGGTCAAATAGATCTGCTGAACACCACCGGAAACGACATCAATGACTTGAATATTGAAGGACGATGGCTCAATCTTACTGCAGACATCAGCAGATTCAATCGGGTACAACTGATTGTTACGGCACGCAACAATACGGCGGCAGAGGCCTTCTATTTGGACCGCGTTGAAGTTCAAGGCATCCTGAGCGACACGAGTACAAAACAACCTGACCCTGTTATTTTCCCCAACCCCACACGCCANAGCTTTACCCTAGTTGGGTCCGACCATATTGACACAGAAATGGCACTTTATGATATTTTTGGACATCATGTTTGGACAGGACATTCCCAAGGCGTCATCCATGACGTATCAATGTTGCAAAGTGGGTTGTATTTCTTGAGCATCATCAAGGACAAAAATATCAGGACACAAAAGCTCATTATCGAATGATCTGGTGCTTATTTGCCTCCGCAGAAGTTCTTCAATAGGCACAATATTCATTATTTTTGGGCATGCCAAATCGTGAAAATCTCAAACCCTCATTAATCCAGTCTCTGTCACCGGATGAATTTGTGAAAAAATCACTTGAGGTTTTTCAATTCCAGCATGCTCATGTGCCTGTCTACAGATCCTACTGTGATCACCTTAAGGTCAAGGTTAAAAATGTAACAGCACTAGAGGACATTCCGTTTTTACCTATAGAACTATTCAAAAGTCATGAAGTCTCGGTCGAAAAAGTGCCTTTTGAAAAAGTATTTTTTTCAAGTGGCACCACTGGCCAAAATTTAAGCCAACATTTTGTGGCTGATCTGGATCTTTACCAGCAAAGTTTCATGACAGGGTTTACTCAGGCCTTTGGCCCTCCAGCCTCTTATGTGATCATGGGACTTTTGCCCAATTACATGGAACAGGGCGGCTCGTCNTTGGTCTATATGGTGGACAAGCTTATTGAGGCGTCACAGCATCCTGAAAGTGGCTTTCACCTCAACAACCTTGATGAGCTTGCCGATAAAATAAGGCGTCTTGATGCTCAAGGGACCAAAACAATTTTATTTGGGGTCTCCTATGCTCTATTGGACCTCATGGAAAAAGGACCGTGGTCGTTAGCAAATACCATCTTGATCGAGACAGGCGGCATGAAAGGCCGTCGTAAAGAGATGATCAAATCAGATTTACACCAAATCCTAAAGACTGGATTTGGGCTGCCCGTTGTCCATAGTGAATATGGCATGACAGAGCTATTATCTCAAGCGTATGCCCATAAGGATGGTCGGTTTCATTGTCCGCCTTGGATGAAGGTACTCACTCGGGATACTGAAGACCCCTTTAGCTATGTTCAAAACAAAACAGGAGGAGTCAATGTCATCGACCTGGCCAATTTGAACTCTTGCGCCTTTATTGCCACTCAAGATTTAGCAATCCTTCAGCAAGATGGCAGTTTTGAACTGCTTGGGCGATTTGACAATAGTGACCTGCGCGGTTGTAATCTGATGATCTCATGAGGACCAGTCGNCAGGGATCCCTTTCCAAAATCAAGTGGCACAAGCGCCCCTTTATGACCATTTCAGTGCTCGTCGTTTTGGGGCTTTATGCCATTAAGTTGGTGAATGAAACTTCTTTAAAACAGGAATCAGAGCGGGAGACAAACCTGAACAATGATGTAGAGATCTCATGGATCAAACANGACACCGACAGCATTTCGGCCTATATACATGAGCGCCAGTGGCGTGANAATTATGGTCAAAAATATAATGTAGACCTTGCCGTAAGGACTCAGGATGTGTCTCGACTTCAAAATCAGCTGGATGGTTTTCGTCCGCAAGAGAACACCCCATTGTGGGGGCCTTTATACCGGTTTTTGGTTCAAAATAACCAATCTAGTTTGGACCTCATTATGGACGCTTTTTACCAGATCTATGAATCAAAACAATTGACACCAGATCGGTTTGCGGACATGGTCGTGAGTTGTATTCAAGACATACCCTATGCCTTGGTATTCCAGGATCCCTGCTTAGGGCCCGAGGCATATGAACAATGGATCCATGATTTATTAATTGATTGTCCAGAGTGCTGCATTGGCAATCAGCCTTTCGGNATTCAAAGCCCAGTGGCATTCATGCAAACACTCAAAGGAGATTGTGATACCCGAACAGTAATGATTTTTAGTGTCCTAAGTGCTTTCAATTTTGATGTGGCCATACTCAATAGCGATGTCTACAGACATTCAATTTTAGGCATAAATTTACCCGGAGCAGGGCAATACAAGTTATTTCGCGGAAAAAAATATCTGGCCTGGGAAACGACAGGCAAATTTTACACTATGGGAGATCTTCCCAAAAGCATTGGCAACATGGATTTTTGGCATGTTGTTTTAACCAATAAACCATAACACATGAACAGTTCATTATTTATTTTAGCCCTCTTTGAAATCATTTTTTCAATCATCATTACCGTCGGCATCATCTATGTCTCCTACCGGATGCTTCAACGCCTGTTTTTTAAGGGAAATGACCTCAGCGGCAACCACCTGGCGTTTACCATTTTTACTTCTGGTGTGATTCTTAATATTGGGCTGATCTTGAGTGAAATATTACCGTCTATCACTCAAGTTGTAAGACTGGCAACAACTCAAGGAGATGCTCCAGACTATAAAACCATTATTTTATATTCAGGCCTGTACTTATTGATTGGGTTTTTGATCTCGGTCATCATTAATGGCGCCGTTTTTCTCTTGTTCAGTATTTTGACTCAAGGCATTAATGAGTACGCCGAAATAAAAAACAATAATATGGCTGTTGCCATCATTGTGGCGACCACCTTGATCAGTATTACACTCATCGTCAAGGATAGTATTGCCGTGTTGGTCAGTGCATTATTGCCCTACCCACAAGCACATTTCTTTCTGTAGGCACAAAGGCTTAACTCCTAAATTTAAGGATGAAGTAGTTTTTCTTTCCTCTTTGCAGCAAAATAAATTGTTCACTAATCAAGTCTGTTGTCCGNAAAAAATAGTCGTCTCCAACACGTGATTTATTGACTGAGATACTCTGCTCTTTTAGGGCACGTCGGGCCTCTCCATTAGATTTTAAAAATCCTGACTTTTCAACAAGGGCACTGATGATGTCAATGGATTGCTCCAGGTCTTCCAATGAGACTTCTGTTTGTGGCACACCATCAAAAACATCCAAGAAGGTCTCTTGGTCCAAAGCCAGCAAATCTTCTGATGTTGATTTGCCGAAAAGAATTTCTGAAGCCTTTAGTGCATTTTGATACTGATCTTCTCCATGAACGGTGATGGTGACCTCTTGGGCCAATCTCTTTTGCAACAAGCGCAAATGAGGGCTTTGCTGATGCTCTAACGTCAAAGATTTAATGGTGTCTTCATCCAAGAAGGTAAAGATCTTGATGTATTTCTGGGCATCTTCGTCGCTCGTGTTGAGCCAATATTGATAAAATTTATAAGGTGAGGTGCGTTGGGCGTCCAGCCAGACATTTCCCCCCTCACTTTTACCAAACTTACTGCCGTCACTTTTAGTGATCAAAGGACAGGTCAATGCAAAGCCTTTACCGTGACCAATTCTCCTGATCAATTCCGTACCGGTAGTGATATTGCCCCATTGATCACTTCCGCCCATTTGAAGGGTACAACCTTGGTGCTGAAACAAATGCAGAAAATCATATCCTTGCACCAGTTGGTAGGTAAATTCTGTAAAAGACATGCCGTCAGAATCCTGACCGCCAATTCTATTTTTGACTGAATCTTTGGCCATCATATAATTGACGGTTATGTGTTTGCCCACATCTCTGATAAAATCCAAAAAGCTCATGGACTTCATCCAATCATAGTTGTTGACCATTTGGGCTTGATGCGCTGAACCGCTTGTAAAATCTAAAAAATGTGACAACTGTTTGCGCACACACTCTTGATTGTGCTTGAGGATGTTTTCATCCAAAAATTGTCGCTCAACCGATTTCCCAGAAGGATCACCAATCATCCCCGTAGCGCCGCCAACAAGAGCAATTGGGCGATGTCCACAACGCTGAAAATGAGCCAACACCATAATAGGTACCAAATTTCCAATATGCAAAGAATCTGCAGTTGGATCAAACCCAACATAACCAGAGCGCATTTCCGACAGAAGATGCTCTTCTGTGTCCGGCATCACATCGTGTATGAGACCTCTCCATTGCAATTCTTGAATAAAATTTTTGGGCATAATTGTGCTTTTGAAGCAAAGATAAACGGCCCAATGAAAAAACTAAAGTTTCTGAAGGCTAATTTTTAAATTGATATAGGTCTAAAATAGTACCTTTAGGGTATGATATTAGTCACGGGGGCAACAGGTTTTTTAGGGGCACATTTGGTTCATCAATTGAGCCAAAACCACAAGAAAGTCCGGGCGCTCTANAGNTCCCAAAAACGTTTTGAACAAGTCAAAGAGGTTTTTTCCTATTACACTCAAGACGTCGAAGCTGTATTTGATCGCATTGACTGGGTGGAGTGCGACATCAACGATGTCTTTCGCCTCNATCAAATAATGGACAATATCACAGAGGTTTATCATGTGGCTGGGCTCATCAATTTTGAATGGTCTGAGCTGGACCGACTGAAGAAAATAAATGTTGAAGGCACGGCCAATATTGTCAATGCCTGCTTGGCCCATCAAATACAAAAACTATTTTATGTCAGCAGTATTGCCGCTATTGGTCAAAATACAGCAGAAGGAACCGAGGACCTTTCAGACGGCGCATCTGAAACATTTGAAGACCCTTATGCCCTTACGAAATATGGGGGAGAAATGGAGGTTTGGCGCGGTCAACAAGAAGGCCTTGACGTATTGATTATCCGTCCAGGCGTTATTTTGGGCGAAGGTTATTGGCATTCCGGAAGCGGAAAACTCATCAAGCACGCAGCAAAGCGCCCCCTATTTTATCCTATGGGTGGGACTGGTTTCATAGATGTTCGTGACGTTGTGCGCCACGGGATTGCCCTGATGGAGGGCCCTGCTCAAAATAAAGCCTTTATTTTTGTCAGCCANAATGCTGCATTCCGCCAAATCTTGGATCAACTTTGTGATAATTTTACCCAACCCAAACCCCAAATAAAGGCACCACGATCCCTCCTGATTCTTGCCAGTAATATCGATTTTGTCTTGTCCAAAATATTGCGGAGACCGCAAAAACTGCCGATGGCTTATGTGCGCGCCATGTTTCGTGCCTCGAGCTACGATAAGCAAACACTCGTGCGGACCACGGGCTTGCCTATGCAGGACATTGCACAAACATTAAAACGAATTTGCAGTTTGTCGCCTTATCAAACTTAATCCTTGACTGGCGCGATCAATCCTTGGCCCGCCTCTGAAGAAGGGGTGCGTTGTGGGCTTCTATTAGCNTGTTCCTTCTCTAGGCGCTGTTGCTCGGCATCAACTCTAGCTAAAGAATCTAGTTCCTTTTTCAATAAGGAAAGGCGGTCTTCAACCTGATCCAGAATCAGGAGGTAACTGTTAATTTCTGCAGCGTAATAAGCCGTACTAGAAGCCATTTGCAGACTATCAATACCATACTTAGCATATAAGACAGAATCGATTTGTATGCCCTCTTCGCGTAAGACTCTATTATTATTGCTTCTTGCGGCATTACCTAAATAAGCATCAACCAATAGGGAGACCATAGTTTGATCATCTATTAAATTTTCTGGCCGCTCAGGTCTGGTGACTTCCTGACAACCCAACAGCATCAAAAATAAAAACGCTATGTATCTAGACGCATTCAACGGTTGAAAGTTAGACGCTCTCCTCTAGAGCGGTTCACAAATTTACCACTTGTATAGGTCAGCATGCCATTGACAAAGGTATGGGTGACTCTAGATTTAAAGACCGTTCCTTCGAAAGGAGACCATCCGCAATGATAGAGGATATTACTCTTACTGACTGTCCATGGCGCATTTAAGTCTACCAAAACAAGGTCCGCCTTATACCCCTCTCGCACAAAACCGCGCTCCTTTATGTCAAATAATCGTGCTGGATTATGCGCGAATTTCTCGACAATTTTCTCCAGAGAGATGACCCCTTGATGGTATAATTCTAGTAAAGCCACCAAAGCGTGTTGCACCAGCGGTCCTCCCGACGGGGCTTTGGTGTAGGTCTGTGTTTTCTCTTCCCAAGTATGCGGTGCGTGGTCCGTGGCGATGACATCAATCCGATCCTCCAGCAGTGCCTTACGCAGACCAGTCCGATCTGCAGCTTTTTTTACTGCTGGATTCCATTTGATTTTTGACCCCAGAAGCGCATAGTCCTGGTCACTGAACCAAAGATGGTGAATGCAAACTTCAGAAGTGATTTTTTTTGCCGTGACATCTCTGTGTTTCTTGAACAGCTCAGTTTCTTTTGCAGTAGATAAGTGAAACACATGCAGACGCGCACCTGTCTTTTTGGCCAAAGCCACCGCATTGGAGCTCGAAGCGTAGCAAGCTTCCTCGCTACGAATTTCGGGATGCATCTCCATGGTGATNCTTTCTCCGTATTTCTTGATATACTTTTCAAGATTATTCTTGATGGTGACTTCATCTTCACAGTGCACTGAAATCACCAATTTAGTTTGGCTAAAAATGGCTTCAAGGGCTTTTGGATCATCCACCAGCATATTGCCTGTCGAAGAACCTAAAAATAATTTAATTCCCGCAATTTTTGTCGGATCAGCCTCAACTAAATCCTTNAGGTTTTCATTGGTACCGCCTAGCATGAATGAATAATTCGCCCATGAGCCTTGAGCAGCAATCTCAAACTTATTTTCGACGAGGTCCATTGTTGTGGCCTGAGGTATTGTATTGGGCATCTCAATGAAACTCGTAATACCGCCGGCTACAGCAGCTCTGGACTCTGATTCAATTGTTGCTTTATGGGTCAAACCGGGTTCTCTGAAATGAACCTGATCATCGATCATGCCTGGCATCAAATAAAGACCATCAGCATCGACCACAAGAGTTCCAGAAGATTTCAAACTGATCGATGGGCCTATTTCGGCAATCCTATCGCCAACGATGAGCACATCACTCGCGACAATACCATCTTCACTTACTAACTTGGCATTTTTAATCAATATTGAATCACTCATAAATCTAGTTGCTTTATCATTCTTTTAACTTTCATGGCCAGCACGCCAAAAATTGCTTCTGATATAATCCCCTTACTGAGCTTTGACTCTCCCAATGTTCTGTCCGTAAATACAACAGGGATCTCCTTTAAGTGAAAGCCCAATAGATGAGCCTTATATTTCATTTCAATTTGAAAGGCATAGCCAATAAATTTTATTTTATCCAATGAAATGGCCTCAAGAACACGCCTTTGATAACACACAAAACCTGCTGTAGTATCATGAACAGGCAATCCTGTAATCCAGCGGACATATTTAGAAGCCAACCAAGATAGTAGCACGCGACTCATTGGCCAATTGACCACATTAACTCCTGTCACATAACGTGAGCCAATAGCCATATCAACACCATCTTGAAGACAAGCGTCAAAAAGACGAGGCAAATCAACTGGATTGTGCGAGAAATCTGCNTCCATTTCAAAGATGCACTGGTAGTCGCCCTGCAGGGCCCATCGGAAACCATCGATATAGGCACGCCCCAAGCCAAGCTTATGGTGGCGCTCCAACAAATGTAATCGGTCAGGATAGTTCCCCATAAGGGCTCTAACCCTTTGTGCCGTGCCGTCTGGAGAACCATCATCAACCACCAAAATGGAGAAGGGACGTTCTATCGAAAAAATAGCCTTAACTAACTTTTCAATATTGTCCTTTTCGTTATAAGTCGGAATGATAATTAGCCCCAGAGACATGGAATAATTTTGGACAAATATACCTCTTTTTTGGTCAGAGATAAAGGCATTAATCATTCCGACACAAAAATAATTCTTCNGCCACAAACGCCATTAAAAGTAATGCCAACATCAAAAAAAACTTATACTTTTATTGACGTTTTGACCGACTTTATTCCAGTATATCGCCCCCTTGATTCGTGGATCACTATTGTGTTGGTGGCCTTATTTTTACTGCTGGCATTTCTCAGGCAGAAGTATCCCCGGCGCTTTGCCGAGCTCATTGTATTGCCGATTAATGACAAGTATTTTGCATTAGAAGGTCGTTTCCCAGACGCCAAGCACCCCTTTAATATCCTGCTATTGTTTTGCCAAATCATGGCCTTTTCTCTGGCACTCTATCTTTGGGGCCACGATACCGGTGCGCCATATGACCACGGTCATTCATGGTCATATACTCAAGTCCTTTTGACCATTAGCTCTTTTCTAGTACTGCGGTACGCCCTAGGATTCATCACCTCAAAAGTCTTGAAGCTAGAGTCTATTCTTGCGCCATATCGTTACGAACGAATGAGTTACCATCATGTTATTTCATTGATTTTGTTGATTTTCATCACGATCATAGAGTATTTTCCGGGCGACACTTCTGGTGTTTTCACATGGCTTCCCTGGTATCTTTTATTGGCCTTTACACTGGCTACGATTTCTAGTGTGCGCAGAAATTCCATGTATCTATTTAAAAATTCGTTCTATTTTATTTTGTACCTTTGCGCTCTTGAAATAGCGCCTTACGTCCTTCTTTTTGAAGTTTTAAAGACCTAAGGCTTATTAATCTAGCGTATGAAGGTGAAAACTATTTTGGTAAGTCAGCCAGAACCGAAAGTTGAAAATTCCCCCTATTTTGATCTTGTCGAAAAGTGCAAAGTCAAAATCGATTTTCGCCCCTTTATTCATGTTGAGGGAGTTTCCGGCAAAGATGTTCGTGGTCAAAAAATTGACTTGGCACTCTTTTCCGCCATCATCTTGACCAGCAGAAACTCTGTTGATCATTTTTTTAGAATTGCAGAAGAATTGCGCTTTAAGGTGCCGGACTCTATGAAGTATTTCTGTCAAAGTGAAGCCGTCGCTTATTACTTGCAGAAGTATGTGGTTTATAGAAAACGCAAAATATACGTCGGCAAAAGAACCTTCACTGAGTTGTCTCCACTGATCAAAAAGTACAAGAACGAAACGTTCCTGCTGCCGTCTTCGGACAAGCTCAAACCGGAAGTGCCGAATGTACTGAACGACCTTGGCGTAAATTGGAAACAATCTACCTTTTATAAGACAGTAGTGAGTGACCTCTCTGATCTGCGAGAAGTTTCTTACGATGTCTTGGTCTTTTTTAGCCCTAGTGGCATTCAGTCGCTATTTGAAAATTTTCCAGATTTTGAACAGAAAAATACACGCATCGCCGTTTTTGGCAATACGACCATCAAGGCCGCAACAGATCAAGGTCTGCGTGTAGACATTAAAGCGCCAACCCCCGAAACGCCATCAATGACCATGGCCCTTGACCACTACATCAAGTCCGTCAACAACAAAAAATAATCAATTATTTTTGGGTTACACTAGCGGACCCCCATTCATGATCATGGGACTCGCATAAGATTCAAACTGCGCAAAATTTGCCTTGAAGGTATCGGCCAATTTCTGAGCCGTTTTGTAGTACCCGACATCATTTTTCCATGTGCTTCTTGGGCTCAAAACATCTGTTGGAACATTTGGGCAGACTCTAGGCTGAGAGACACCAAAGACTGAATGTATGTGATAGTTGTCCTTATTGGCCGCTTCAAGAGAACCATCCATAGCCGCAGCAATCATGGCTCTGGTATATTTCAATTTCATTCTTGAGCCCACGCCATAAGGACCTCCTGTCCAACCGGTATTGACGAGCCATACGTGCACGCCCGCTTCTTGCATTTTGGCACTAAGCATCTCGGCATAAACCGTTGGATGCAACGGCATAAAAGGAGCGCCAAAACAGGCAGAAAAACTCGGTACGGGCTCAACAATTCCTGCCTCGGTCCCAGCAACTTTGGCCGTGTATCCGCTGATGAAATGATAGGCCGCCTGACCTGGAGACAACTTGGATATTGGGGGCAGGACGCCAAAAGCATCCGCAGTCAAAAAGAATATATTTTTTGGGTTTGTGCCAATCGACGGCACCTGAATATTGTCAATATGATCGATAGGGTAACTCACTCTTGTATTTTGAGTGATGGACGTGTCCGCGAAGTCTACTGCGCCAGCATCATCCAGAATCACATTCTCCAAAATAGCCCCAGGCTTTATGGCCTTAAAAATATCTGGCTCGTTTTCTTGAGAAAGATTAATGACTTTAGCATAACAGCCTCCTTCAAAATTAAACACCGTATTTTCTTTGGTCCACCCGTGCTCATCATCGCCAATAAGACAGCGTTCAGGATCAGCAGAAAGCGTTGTTTTTCCTGTACCTGAAAGGCCAAAAAAGATCGCTGTATCGCCTTCAGGCCCGATATTGGCTGAGCAATGCATCGGAAGAGTGTCCCGATCGACAGGCAAAATAAAGTTGAGGGCCGAAAATATACCCTTTTTGATCTCGCCGGTGTAGCCAGTGCCACCAATGAGCGCTATTTTTTTGGTAAAATTCAAAATCGCAAAATTATGCTGACGCGTCCCATCGCGCTCAGGGTTTGCCATAAAGCCTGGAGCATTAATGATCACCCATTCTGGATCAAAGCTTGCCAAAGAAGCATTGTCCGGCCGCAAAAACATATTAGAGGCAAACATATTGCTCCAAGGAAATTCATTGACCACCCGGATGTTCAGACGATAATTATCATCCGCACAAGCGTAGGCATCGCGCACATAAATTTCTTTACCAGATAAGTAATCCGTCACACGACCATACAGGTCATCGAAGTTTTGAGGCGAAAAAGGCAAGTTGATCGGGCCCCACCACACCTTGTCGGCGGTGATGTCGTCCTTAACGATGAAGCGATCCTTAGGCGATCTGCCCGTAAATTCGCCTGTATTAATAGCCAAAGCGCCATTATTCGCAGTCACACCCTGCCCTTTTTCAACAGTAATGTCGTGTAATTCTTTAGGGGACAATTGATAATTAATGATGGCTTCAGAAATGCCATAATCATCTAGCGAAATCGTTTTCGATTTTTTGGCGTCATCCATGGAAAATGATATTTGATTGCGTACAAAAATAGAAAATACTATTGGTATAGGCCTCTAAAATTATCAGCTTTCTGATTCATGATCACGATAAACACCCAAAGCCATTGACCCCCAGCCCAATATAAAGCAGAGTCCCCCAACAGGAGTCAAAATCCCAAAAAATGAGGGCAATCCCCCGCCAAAGTCCTTAAAAACCAGCACATATAAAGAGCCTGAAAACAATAATATACCTGACAAAAACCAACGAAAAACTCGTGATTTTAATTGAAAAGAATAACGTGGTGAAGACCAGATTGCGAGCAATGCCAAAGTGTGCATGATCTGAAAAAGCAAACCCGTTTCAAATCTTTCGAATGCCGCTGATGATACTAGCGGCTTTATGCCATGAGCCCCGAAAGCGCCAATAACGACCGTTACACCGCCCAAAAGACCCAATAGTATTCCTTGTATTTTGTCATGTTTCTGCATGTGGTCACGTCGTATTTTAGTACTTTAGTCCTGCCCCTTAAAGCAACAAAAATACAAAGATCATGCGTCATATTTTAATCATCGGAGCAGGTCGTTCTGCCGCAAGTCTCATAAAGTACCTTATTGACCATTCAGAGTCAGAAGATTTATTCATCACTGTGGGTGATATATCCGAATCCTCAGCCCAGAAATACCTCAAGGGCACGGACAGAGCCAAAGGTATTGTGTTCGATGTTTTTAATCAAAACCAACGGGAGGAGCTCATCAAGCAAAATGATTTGGTCATTTCTATGCTTCCTGCCCATTTGCATATCGCTGTGGCAAAGGACTGTTTGGCTTTCGGCAAGCATATGGTCACAGCCTCNTACATCAGCAAGGAGCTAGAGGCTNTGAATGACCAAGTCACGGCAAAAGGATTAGTCTTCATGAATGAAATTGGGCTTGACCCTGGAATTGATCATATGAGTGCCATGCAAGTCATTGATCAAATCCGTCGTGAAGGAGGAGAAATGTTGTTATTTGAATCCTTTACTGGTGGCCTAATTGCTCCTGAGAGCGACACGAATTTATGGCGCTATAAATTCACTTGGAACCCCAGAAATGTCGTTCTCGCCGGACAAGGTGGGGCTGCGGAATTCATTCAAGAAGGATCCTATAAATACATCCCTTATCACCGCCTCTTTAGACGAACCGAATTTTTGGACATCGATGGGCACGGCAGATTTGAGGCCTATGCCAACCGCAATTCGCTGAAATATCGCTCAATCTATGGCTTAAATGATATTCTCACGTTGTATCGCGGAACAATCCGCCATGTTGGCTACAGCAAAGCCTGGAATATGTTCGTGCAACTCGGCATGACGGACGACAGTTATACCATACCACATTCTGAAGACCTCACTTATCGTCAGTTTGTCAATTTATTTTTGCCCTATTCGCCCACAGATTCTGTCGAACTTAAGCTAAGACTCAATCTCAAGATCGATCAAGACGATCTTATGTGGGATAAACTCGAAGAGTTAGATCTCTTTAACGAACAAAAAACCATCGGAATCCAGAACGCNACGCCAGCCCAAGGCTTACAGAAAATATTAATGGACAAATGGACCTTAGAGCCCGAGGACAAGGATATGATTGTCATGTATCATAAGTTTGGCTACGCGATTGATGGTGTTAAGAAACAAATCGACAGCCATATGGTTTTGGTGGGCCAAGACCAAACCGCAACCGCTATGGCCAAAACTGTTGGTCTCCCTGTAGCCATCGCAGCGCTCAAAATTTTAAATGGAACCATCAGCACTCCCGGAGTGCAATTGCCCATTCGCGCTGAAGTCTATGAGCCTATCTTGAAAGAACTGGAAGACTACGGCGTGATTTTTCGAGAGAAAAAAGTGCCTTATATGGGCTATAACCCAAGCAATATGTTAGGCTGATGGTTCATCTGCGATCCAGAAATACCATGATGAAATACAACAGGGTCGCCAGTGAGCCAAGCGCGGCGACAACATAGGTTCTGGCCGCCCATTTTAAAGCATCTTTTGCTCCATCGTATTCTTGAGCAGTGACCATATTATTGGTCTGGAGCCAAACCAGAGCGCGCTTACTGGCGTCAAATTCTACTGGCAAGGTGATGAAAGAGAAAACCGTTGTGAGACCAAATAAAACGATCCCTATCAATAACAAGGTCGAGCCTAATAGAGATCCCGATGCCGCCAGAATAAGCCCAATCATGATGACAAAATTGGAAATCTTACTCGCCACACCGACCATCGGCACAATAGCCGAGCGCATTTGTAACCACTCATAGGCTTTGGCATGTTGCACCGCATGCCCACATTCATGCGCTGCTACTGCGGCAGCGGCAGCATTACGCTGATGATATACCGACTCACTAAGATTGACCGTTTTATCAGCGGGGTTATAGTGGTCTGTCAATTGACCCGGAGTAGAAATCACTTTGACATCTCGAATACCATGATCCGAAAGCATCCTTTCAGCAATTTCCTTCCCGCTCAACCCATTGCGCAGATGCAACTTGGAGTAGGTTGCAAATTTTTTCTTGAGCGTATTGCTCACGGACCAACTGATCAAAAAAATCAAGCCCGCTATCAAATAATATCCCATCATAATTTACACTTTTAGCGTCTTGTCCATTACAACAAAAGGAGTGCCATTATTTTGGGCTGACAGCTTGTCTGCATCACCCCACGATATTGACTATTTTTCCCGGAACAATGATGACCTTATTGGGAATTCTCCCTTGCAATTGCTCCTGTGTTTTTTCGTGCGCCAGCACAATTTCTTCGATCTCTTTAGGGCTTAAGTCGAGGGACATCTCGAGCATAAAACGCATTTTACCATTAAAGGAAATAGGATAAGCCTTACTGCTCTCTTTTAAAAATATGGGATCGAAAATTGGAAATGGCTCATGAGCAATGCTTGATTGATGGCCTATCTTTTGCCATAATTCCTCTGCAATATGGGGCGCGTAGGGCGACAACAAAATCAGTAATGGCTCAAGAATTTCTTTAACCGAACACTTCATAGCGGTGAGCTCATTGACCGTGATCATAAAAGTGCTGACCGAGGTATTAAAGCTGAAGTTTTCTATATCTTCAGTCACCTTTTTTATGGTTTTATGAAGCGTTTTCAGCGCCTCAGGACTTGCCGGCTTCAGACTCAGTTCAAAGCCACCCTCAGGGCCACTATGATAGAGTTTCCATAGCTTCTTTAAAAAGCCATGAACCCCGGTAATACCAGCTGTACTCCACGGTTTAGCTTGCTCCAAAGGACCAAGAAACATCTCGTACATTCTTAGCGTATCGGCACCATACTGTTGGCAAATATCATCAGGATTGACCACATTAAATTTGGATTTCGACATTTTCTCTACCTCACGTGTGACCTTAAAAGTCCCATCTTGCCCCAGGGCGAATGTTGCCGATTGGTATTCTGAACGCCATTGTCTAAAAGCCTCCACGTCCAATTCGTTGGCAGAAGACACAAAAGCGACGTCTGCGTGAATTGGTTGGGTCGACACGCCCTTGATTAAGTCAGCAGAAAGAAAATTCGTGCCGGAGTCATCCCGATGTGCAAAGGCACTTTCACCTAAAATCATGCCCTGATTGATCAGCTTTTTGAACGGTTCATCTATAGAAACGTAGCCTCTGTCACACAAAAATTTCACCCAAAACCTACTGTACAATAAGTGTCCTGTGGCGTGTTCGCTACCGCCAATGTAAAGATCGACCTGCTGCCAATAATTCAAAGCCTGCTGACTGGCAAATTCTTGGTCATTAGCGGGATCCATGTATCGAAAGAAATACCAGCTGCTTCCAGCCCATCCTGGCATAGTATTGAGTTCGAGTGGAAATACATCTGTGTTATTGATCCGCTCAATTTCTACTACCTTCTGATTGGTCTCATCCCAAGCCCATTGGCCAGCACGCCCCAAAGGCGGGTCACCATCTTGGGTCGGCAAATAAACTTCAACTTCAGGGAGTTTTAGGGGTAAAGATGCCACAGAAATCATTTGAGGCAAACCGTTTTTGTAGTAGACAGGGAAGGGCTCTCCCCAATAGCGCTGTCTGCTGAATACTGCATCGCGCAGGCGATAATTAATTTTACCCGAGCCTTTGCCTTTTTCCTCAAGCGCTTCGATCGCCTTTTGGCTGGCCATTTTATAATTCAGACCATTGAGGAAATCACTCTCTGCGATGATACAAGGATCCTTCAAGGTATAGGCCTGTTCCTCTATAGAAACATCCGCAAAAATCAGCGGAATTGGCAGCCCGAAATGTTTTGCAAAATCATAATCACGCTGGTCACCACAAGGTACTGCCATCACTGCTCCTGTTCCATAGCCTGCCAAGACGTAGTCTCCTATCCATATCGGAATAGGCGCATTGGTTAAGGGATGTTGGGCATAAGCCCCCGTAAAGACCCCCGAAATAGTTTTGACATCCGCCATACGCTCGCGCTCACTGCGCTGGGCCGTAGCCATCACATAATCGGCAACGGCCTCCTTTTGTTCGGGAGTCACAATTTTGCTGACCAAATCATGTTCTGGGGCTAATGTCAAAAAGCTCACGCCAAAAATCGTATCAGGCCTGGTAGTGAATACTTCAATTTGCTCCTTATGATCTTGTAACGCAAATACCACAGTCGCCCCTTGAGAGCGGCCAATCCAGTTCCTTTGCGCCTCTTTTAAAGGTTGCGGCCAATCAATGGCCTCTAAGCCGTCGATAAGTCTTTGTGCATAAGCCGCAATGCGCATGCTCCATTGCTTCATTTTTTTGCGCACCACAGGATAACCTCCACGTTCTGAGACCCCATTAATGATTTCATCATTCGCCAAAACCGTGCCCAGTTCAGGACACCAGTTCACCTCTGACTCCGCCAAATAAGTCATTCTATAGTGAAGCAAATAGGCCTGCTGTTGGTCTGGGAGCATTGCCTCCCATTGACGCGCCGTCAACTCCGGGGTGTCCTCATCACAAGCCGCTGCGATGTGCTGTGTCCCGCCATCATGTAACAGNGCGACCAAATCATCTATAGGCCGTGCTTTGTCTTGATTCAAGTCATACCAACTNTCAAAAAGCTGTATGAAAATCCACTGGGTCCAGCGGTAATAATCCGCATCGGAAGTTCTGACCTCACGACTCCAATCGAAGCTAAAGCCCATCTTGTCCAATTGCTCGCGATAACGTGCGATGTTCTCTCCGGTGGTTTTTTTCGGGTGTTGGCCAGTTTGAATGGCATATTGCTCGGCAGGCAATCCAAAACTATCGTATCCTTGTGGATGGAGCACGTTAAANCCTTTATGACGCTGATACCGTGCATATATATCACTGGCGATATAACCTAAAGGATGGCCGACATGAAGACCCGCTCCAGAAGGATAAGGGAACATATCCAAAACATAAAACTTGGGTAAATCACTTTTTTGTGCTGCTGCGAAAGTTTGGTGTTTGGTCCAATAATTTTGCCATTTTTCTTCTAGGGTCCGAAATGGATAAGTGCTCATAAGTTACCTGTATTGAGTGGGCTAACACTCAGGTTTGCCGTTGACAAATTTACGGGGAATGGATGAAAGAGAAAAGTTTAAACCAAAGGTATTATGGATCGTAAAATTCCTTGTATTTTTACCTAACAATTGCGCATTATGGCCCGATCGTTCGAGAAATTCCAAAAACGACGCTTGATCTCATCCTACATTTCTGTGGTATTGAGCATCAGCCTGGTCCTATTTTTACTAGGACTATTAGGCCTCTTGGTCTTGAATTCCAAAAAAGTGGCCGACCATTTCAAAGAAAATATAGCGCTTTCAATCTTTTTGAAAGATAATGCCAAACAAGTTGAAATTGACCAATTGCAGCAAACACTTGGTTTGGCATCATACACCAAGTCGACAAATTTTGTTTCTAAAGAGCAAGCGGCCGAAGAACACAGCGCCTTGATCGGAGAGAATTTTATGGACTTTTTGGGCTACAATCCTCTACAAAANAGTATCGATGTCTTTTTACTTGCAGACTTTGTAGATCCTGACCAACTGGCCAGCATTCAGGAAGAACTCATCAAAAACAATTTTATTGACTCCGTGAGCTACGACCGCCCCCTTATCGTATTGCTGACAGATAACATCAAAAAAATCAGCTTTTGGGTATTGATCACCAGTACCCTATTTTTAATCATTGCGGTACTGCTGATCAATAGCTCCATTCGCTTATCAGTTTACGCCAAACGCTTCACCATTAAAACAATGCAAATGGTCGGTGCGACCAAATCATTTATTCGGGCACCATTCATCATCAAGAGCATTCAACTCGGCTTGCTGGGGTCAGTACTGGCTATATTGGGGCTCTTTGGAGTCATTTCTGCTGTAGATGATTATTTTCCTGCTATGGAGTTCTTGAGTCAACCTTTGCCACTGATCGGGCTTTTTGTTTTTATTGTGGTCATTGGTGTGGTCATTAGTGCATTAAGCACCTTTNTGGCGACACAGCGGTTTTTGAACTTGCGCTCTGACCAATTATACTATTAGCCTGGAGTATCAATAAAAAGATTAACTTGCCTCAACCTTTATTGAGTGCGGTATAACTATGAAAATTGAATAAGTAAGACACCAATAACTGCAACAATTTCAGTCATTATGGGAGAACAAAAAAGAAAAGAAGACGCCAAGCAATCTTCCTTTATTTTTCAACANAAAAATTACACTTTTATGCTGATTGGTATGGCATTCATCACCCTAGGGTTCATCCTTATGNCAGGTGGCGGAAGTGATGACCCCACAGTTTTTAATCCTNAGATTTACAGCTGGCGCCGCATCAGGTTGGCGCCTGCATTGATCCTTATTGGATTTGGCATAGAAGTTTATGCGATTTTGGCCAAACCTACTAAAAAGCAGTAAATGAATTCCTGGGAAGCTATTATTCTGGCCATCATTGAAGGCCTGACCGAATTCTTGCCTGTTTCCTCTACGGGCCATATGATCATCGCCTCCTCGTTTATGGGGATCGCACACGAAGAGTTTACAAAACTTTTTACTATCGCCATACAACTAGGAACTATTTTGAGTGTTGTGGTCTTGTATGTCAAGCGGTTTTTTCAATCTATTGATTTTTACAAAAAACTTTTTGTCGCCTTCCTTCCTGCAGTAGTTCTGGGGCTGCTGTTCAATGATCTGATTGATGCATTACTTGAAAGCCCAGTAACCGTGGCGATTTCATTGATCGTTGGTGGATTTATTCTCTTGCGTGTCGACCAATGGTTCGGCCAGGGGAACGAAGAAGACATCAGCTATGGCACAGCACTAAAAATTGGATTTTTTCAATGCCTGGCAATGATCCCAGGGGTTTCGAGAAGCGGCGCGAGCATTGTAGGGGGTATGGCCCAAAAGATGTCCCGAACCGCAGCTGCAGAATTTTCATTTTTCTTGGCCGTACCGACCATGCTGGGTGCTACCGTAAAAAAATCTTATGACTACTACCGTGCGGGATTTGAATTGACTTCTGAGCATTTACAGCTTCTTGCTTTGGGCAATATCATCGGGTTCATTGTTGCGTTGCTGGCCATCAAGAGTTTTATCAATTTTTTGAGCAAGTCGGGCTTTAAAATTTTTGGTTACTATCGGATAATTATTGGGGCCTGTATCTTGTTGATTCATTTTTTCATCCACCCTTTGACACTCATTTAATGGCGGATAATCCTTTCAGTGCAGGCCGTGTCATTCTTATAGACAAGCCCCTTAATTGGACTTCTTTTCAAGTGGTCAATAAGGTGCGCTGGCTCATCAAGAAGCATTATCAACTCAAAAAAATCAAGGTAGGACATGCCGGAACACTGGACCCGTTAGCGAGCGGACTACTCATACTCTGCACGGGACCTCAAACCAAAGTTATTGACACCTATCAGGCCCAAAAAAAAGTTTATACCGGGCGCTTCCAACTCGGCGCCACAACGCCAAGCTATGATTTGGAAACAGAAGTCAACCAGACTTTTGATACCAGCGTGCTTACTGACACGGCAGTTAAATCATGTGCCAAAACGTTCGTGGGCACAATCCAACAGGCCCCGCCCATTTTTTCTGCGCTAAAAAAGGATGGCAAACGGTTGTATGATATTGCGCGAAGCGGCGGTCAAGTAGAAGTTGCTAAGAGGCCTGTCACCATAGAATCCTTTTCTTTGACCGATATTCAAATACCCCATATTGGATTTGAAATTGCCTGCAGCAAGGGTACCTATATACGGTCTATTGCGCACGACTTTGGCCAAGCACTCAACAACGGTGCGCATCTCACTCAGTTGCGCAGAACACAGATTGGTGATTTTCATGTAGATCAGGCCCAAACCATCGAAGCCTTTGAACAAGCACTGTCTTTACTTCCCGTAACCTAAACACGTCCTAAAGTCAAGACCAGTACTTAAAGTTTGATGACTTGGCGGTGTACTTGACCAAAAGAGCCTTCAAATGTCACCCAAAGGAGTCCTTGCCATGAGGCGTTAAGCTCCATGGTGTATTGTCCATGTCCCTCTTCTATCACTCCCCGATACAGGGTCTGGCCCAGAACGTTTGAGACCCGAACAGAAACTGGCTCGTGGATTTGACTTAATCGAAATTGAACTGTTCCATGGGTCGGATTAGGAACCGCTCCCGAAATTTGGCCCTGCACATAGTCGGGTGCCGACAGCGCGCCTACTTGAATAGTCCAGAACCCATCAGGAGCAACCAAAGGTCTTGACATGACTTTGCCAGAATTAGCTTGACTCTCTATATAATATTCTACTTGGCTCGCCACAGAGGGCATGACTAAATCTGCCGTCCACAAATCATTTCCAAGTGGGCTCATGGTGGCCGTCAGAAAAGCGCCTGAGCCCGCTTCTCGGTAATAAACCTTAGCCCCTTGAATGCCCGAGATGTGTTTGATGGTTGCGTCAATACTTACTGTAGCACTTGTGGCCGACTCCTCCACTGGTTGATGGACAATCCATAAAGGCTCGTCAACACCTATGGTGTGCGTGATGCAATGGATGGCACCAAGCAGCGCAATAAGATTCTCCCCACTGTTGTCCACGTCTATACCAACAATATTATACCCAGGCAACATTTCTTCCCATTGAGCAATAGCAGGACCGTCTACCTCAGGACGATAGGTCGGCACCAAAACGGTCTTATTGATGAAAACGGCGTTGGTGTAAGTTCTGTAATAACCGTTAGTATCGGGATAGTTGCCAGAGGGACTTGGTGGCGCTGGTATGCGCTCAATCTTGTATGGTGTGCCAAAAGGAGATTGAAAATTCGACAAAACATAATTGATGTTTTCTTCAATTTGAGGTCCATCAGCAACACCAGTCGGATATTCACTAACCAAAAGAGTTTCTTCGTCCAAAAGTTTCATATGCATGTCGATATGGTGGATGACATCATAAGGCAGAATATCCATCTTGATGTACTCATCAATACCCATATAAGCATTCATGATTTGGTCAATCTGGGCCTCGGTCTTGGCGCTTACGCCATAAGGATTCCCTGCTTCATTTTCGTCGAGAATGAGGCTAGAGGCAAATGCATTACCCAATCCATCGGTCATGAAATTACCCCCTGTATTGACCAAATCGTTAGTACCGGAATCTGTGATGTAAATCGGCAAATTCAACAACGAGGCGTGGGCTGAAGGCATGTCGTCGTCATTTGGTCGGGGTCTGTTATAAATCCAATCAGTCAATGCCAACTCCCCAACATCATTGCTATAAACGGTGTTGCCCGCATAATCGCGGATCCATATTGAATCCCAGTTTTCGTTCATAAAAGTGACTTTGGTCAAGTCAATTCCGTTCGCGGTCAAATAATTGGCCACAGAAGATTGATTTTGAGTGGTAATGATTACCTGACATTCCTCAACAGCTGCTGCGACAATTTGCCGCAGAATATTTGAAAAATTAGACTCCCAAGTAATGACCAAATAGGCCACCTCTTCCCACTCAGCCATAGTCCTTACTGGAACAGTAGGCGGGTCAGTGACACGATTTTGATGAAAACTTACACCCTGCAAGAGCGTTTGTTCTTGCTGCGTCATTTGATGCGGCAACGGAGCCTGCGCAAATAGTAGTGTCTGTGATACGGTGAGTATGAAAAATAAACGCGAAATAAAACGAATCATGGATTTTATTTTTTTCAGCAAGATACACAATTATGCCGCACGACCCTATCGAGTTGCGGGCACAGAAGTCCTAATATAAGAAAAGCAAGGCCCCCAAGAAAACCAAAGTGCCCACTAACATTACCCACAAGCTAAAGGGCAAGAGTTCCCGCGCTTTGAGCTTCGTGATGCCCAATAAGGGCAACGCCCAAAAAGGTTGAAGCATATTGGTCAACTGATCGCCGTAAGCCATTGCCATCACTATCTTTGCCACAGGGACATTGAGCTTTAGGGCAGCTTCGAGAATAATGGGCCCTTGGAGGGCCCATTGACCTCCTCCGCTGGGGATAAAAATATTGACCAAAGCCGCGCTAAAATAGGTCAATAGGGGCAATGTGTTGACTGTTGAAATAGACACAAAAAAATTAGCCATTTGCAACACAAGGCCACTGTCTTGCATGATGCCCATGATGCCAAAATACAATGGGAACTGGATCAATATACCGGAGGCGCCATCGATGGCCTCAGTTAACGCCTGCAAGAATCCTGCGATTTTTCCATGCAATAAAAAAGCCAATCCCAACATAAAGAAATTCAGCATATTTGGGGTTACTATTCCCCGCACCAATACCGCATGATACTGTAGGACAAATACCAGCATGACCATCAATCCAAAGAACCAGCCAATATATCTGCTGTGATCGAGTCGTTCTGCCCCTGAAATATTATGAGGTTTTGGCCATTGGGGGTCGTATAGATTTAAGTCTGTAGGCCTGACTTGCGCCTTGCGTGACAAGCGCCACAAAAGGGCTGGAATCAACACCAGTAGAAGTCCAAAAACAATCAAATTAGCTTGGCTAAAAACCGTTTCGGTATACGACAAAACCTCTGGTAATTGATCGGCTAAAGAGGGATTCACCAGAGACTGTAAGTGCCCCTTTTCTCCAACTTTGGCTGGAGCCGAGCCGCTGATTCCTCCATGCCAAACCATCATGCCCACATAGCCCGCAGCACCAACCAATGGATAATTTATAAGGAAGCCTCTTTGCTGGGCGGCTTCAGCCACTTTACGTGCCATAATCGCGCCAAAAACAAGCCCTAGGCCCCAGTTGAAAAACGACACCAATAGGGTGGCGCTACTGACCAATAATACGGCACTTTTGGTGTCACTTACGCCACTCGTCAATCGACCGATGAGCCGATTCATGGGTGGGCTCAAAACCAAAATGTGGCCTAAAACCAAAATCAGCATCATCTGGTAGGCAAAAACCAACAAGGGCTGTTGCCAAATGCCTTGCTCCCAATAAGACAGAATATGCCATAAGTGGAACCCTTGCTCTGGTGCTGGCGTCAAGAGTAACGCAAGCACTACAGTCAAAACTGTCAAGAGAAGCGCAATAACAAAGGGCGACGGCAGTATGCGCTTGAATAAAATTTCTATGTATTGTGTTGCGCTCATAAATTTTGGCGGTCAACCCTTGTGGCCATTCCGCAAAGGCCGAAGATCTGCTTAGAACGGTAAGTCGTCGTGCTCGTCGTCGCTCAAATCAGAGATAGGTTCAAAGGCATCCTCCGGAGGCATTGGCGGCATTTGGCCTGAAGCTGCTTCAAGCGCCTCTATGCGCCAACCCTGAATTGAATTGAAATATTTAGTTTCTCCCTGAGGATTGACCCATTCACGGCCACGCAAATTGATGCTCACTTTTACTGATTGACCTTCTTTATATACATTGAGCAAGTCCGTTTTGTCCTGAACAAATTCGACCATAAGGTGCTGTGGGTATTGTTCTTCAGTTGTCACTACTAATTCACGTTTTCTAAATCCATTAGAACCGAAAGTTTGGGTTTCCCCTATCATTTTAATTTTTCCTTGAATATCCATTATATCTTAATTTTCGTTTTTTAATAATNCTGACCACGCCTGCTCAACTTGGCCCTTTTGCAAAAGTGTTTTTGCTTTTTCATGGCTCAATTCATCATCAGCGGCACGCTCAAAAGCTTGCTCGGGAAGCACCTCAATATTTGCCAATTGCCCCAAATCATTACCCGTCAAAACCCTACTGTGTTTGATCGCGTTGGGCAAGGCATCAACACCAATTCCAAGTGTTTTCAATGGCTTGGCAACTTCAAATAAACCATCTTTGGCACGGGAATACCAATCAGCCCCCAAACGTGAGACCAAATCAATTTTTCTGGGATCAATCACGCCGTCATCATCTAAAACATCTTCGTTAATGTGCATGCGCAAGAGCTCTGCCATCACCAAATTACCTGCACCGCCTTGGTCTCCTAATGGCACCACCTGAATCACTTTACACTCTAATTGGACAGGTGCTTCTGCGACTCTCGGAGGGGCGACACACGCGGAAGGCAATTCCGTAAATCCTGCCTTCTTAAATTCACTGACACCCTTGGGATAATCTGTCGAGGCCAGACTCATTTGCTGGACCATGTCATAGCTCACCACGTTGATCACAACCTCAGCCACTTCTTGAACGTTCTCCAGAGTATGCTTGACCGTATTGTCTCTAACCCGTCGTGCTGGAGAAAACACCAAAATTGGCGGACAGGCACTAAAGACATTAAAGAAGCTATAGGGGGCCAAGTTGACCCTTCCTTGAGCGTCTATTGTACTGGCAAAACAAATGGGTCTTGGCGCAATAGACCCTAAGAGGTAACCATGTAATTGTGCCGTTTTTATAGCCTTTGGATCAATACTTAACATAGCTGTAAAGGTAATCGAATTGGGCAAACCTTAAAAAACTCCTGCGCAATAATATTAACATAATTGGCTTATCTTTAAACGATATTTTGTGGTTATGCCTTCAAGAACAGATTTTACACGCTGGTTTTTTGTCCTGATTTCTCTAATCATCGTCTCTTCGATTGCTTGGCATACTTTTGGTTTGTTTACCCAACTCAAAGACAACGAACGTCAAAAAATGACCATTTGGGCAGCAGCCTTTGAAGAGTTTCAGCAAGTGGACATCACCAATAAAGATTGGAACAGTAAACTTGTTTTGCAGGTTTTGCAGAGCAATAACACTACACCAATGATCTTGCACACCCACAAAGAAGAAACTTACGACGTGAATAATCTGGAAGTTTCAGCCATCGAAGACCCGGAAGAACGATCAGCCTTAATCACTCAATTCAGCTCTGAATATGCCCCAATTGAAATTCGCTATAACAACGAATTACTGCAGACCATTTATTATGGCAACTCGCCATCGATCACAAAATTAAAGTACTACCCAATCGTATTGCTGGTCATCTTACTTCTGTTTTTTATGGCCCTTGTGGTCTTTTACACGACCTCAAAATCATCAGAACAAAACAAGCTGTGGGCAGGAATGGCAAAAGAAACTGCACATCAGATAGGCACCCCCTTATCGTCACTAGTGGGATGGGCGGAACTGCTCAAGAGTGAACCCGTCAATCAGGAATTCGTGACCGAAATCATTAAAGACACGGACAGACTCAAACGCATTACAGATCGTTTTTCAAAAATTGGGTCGACACCAGCCCTCACCAACATGGATTTAGTCCTGACCACCAAAGAGGCGTTTGATTATCTGCAAAAACGCAGTTCCAAACTCATTGATTTCGACCTCACACTGCCCAGCAGTGAGGTCAGAGTTGCACTGAACAAAGAACTTTTTGGTTGGACCATAGAAAACCTTGTCAAAAACGGAATCGATGCCATGCGCGGACAGGGCAAAATCACCGTCCTGATTGTGGTTGAAGCGGACAAAGCCTATGTCCGTATTTCTGATACGGGTAAAGGCATTGCCCGAAANGATTTTAAACGAATTTTCACCCCTGGAGTCACGACCAAAAAAAGAGGTTGGGGCCTAGGGCTTTCTTTGGCCAGGCGCATCATTGAAGATTATCATAACGGCAAAATACGGGTTTTGAAGAGTGGCAAAAATCAAGGCACCACCATAGAGCTCATTTTGCCATTGACCGCATAAATGACACAAAAGGAATTCACCATACACAGTGCTCAGATCAACAACCATTGTCCGAATTGTTTTGCGGCCAAAAGCTTGACCTTTTCATTTTTTCAAAATCAAAAAGAAAACAGCTGGTATGTGCAGACACTAGCCAAAGTAAGAGATGAATTATTTTGCACCCAATGCAAAGAAATCATTTATCCCAGTTCATGGGATGAACATATTGAACGGGTTTTTGCCTATCATAAGAAGTTATCAGTCCCCAAAAAAGCGGGTTATCGCATAAAAGTAAAGGCGCTTTGGGCCCTCTTGATTTTGATCATCAGTATTGCGGCCCTGGGCCTATGGACTTGGATCAGATATTGGCGCTGATGGCTTGAGCAGTAGCGGACATTTGCTCAGGAGATTGAGGTTCTTTTTTTCCAAAGGTCATATCTGCCATTGATTGCAAAGGAATCAAATGCACATGGACATGAGGGACTTCTAAACCAATTACCGACATGCCAATTCGTTTGCATGGGACCGCTTTTTCTATGGCCTTGGCAACTTGACGCGCAAAGGCCATCAAGTCCAGATAATCATGCTCCTCCAGATCAAAAATCTTATCAACTTCTTGTTTGGGCACACAAAGAGTGTGGCCTGGCGCATTGGGATTCACATCCAAAAAGGCAATGAAGCGATCGGTTTCTGCTACCTTATAGCATGGAATGGAACCTTCGATAATTTTTGTAAAAATTGAGCTCATATCACGTACGACTGATGGCTAATACCTCAAAATTCATGACCCCGTTGGGGACTTGAATTGCAGCAATCTCTCCTACTTTCTTTCCTAAAAGGCCCTTGCCAATAGGTGAGTCAACAGAGATTTTTCCAGATTTAAGATCCGCTTCACTCTGAGCCACAAGCATATAAGACATCTCCATTCCATTTGCGGTATTCTTGAGTTTCACAGTGGAGTGGACGAGAACTTTTGAGGTGTCAAGCTGCGATTCGTCAATAAGCCGCGCTCCTGCCACAATCTCCTCCAACTTTGAAATACGCATCTCCAGCAAGCCTTGTGCTTCTTTTGCTGCATCATATTCAGCATTTTCGCTGAGATCTCCCTTATCACGTGCCTCAGCTATCGCTTGGGATGCTTTTGGCCGCTCGACGTCTCTTAATTGATCGAGTTCGCCACGCAATTTTTTTAATCCTTCTGCGGTATAATAAGATACTTTACTCATAACATGCTATTTAAAACCTTAATCTTCTTCCTGGGCCATTCCAAAATGTCATAGGAATGAAAAAATCCCATACGGGACGGGATCTTTATCAAAGGTACAAAAAAAAAGTTCTGATTTAAATGTTGTAAATTTGATCATATTCAATTCCATGACCAAAGAAATTATATGTCTTATGGCATTCATATGCTTATCCGGATGTGGCACAGACGATAGTAATCGCATCAATGCCAACAACCCCTATCTGAATACCCCTTTGGTCAATCTCTCACTCAACCTTAATCTGCCACAATACAATCTGCTGAAATATCCTGGCAATTACTTAGTGTTGTCTAATCAAGGACTTAAAGGAGTTGTGGTGTATAATGTCAATAACAGCCTGTATACGGCCTTTGACTTGGCAGATCCCAACCACACGCCAAGCAGCTGTTCCATGATGACCCTTCAAGGAGTCATCGCACAATGCGCTTGCAACGACAACAATAGCTACGACATCGTTACAGGTCAGCACCAAAATGACCCCCAAACTTACCCCATGCTGGCTTACCGCATCACCCGATCCGGTGACAACCTCAACATAACCAATTAGAACTCTATCGTCAGCCCGATCAACCCATTGGCTAAAGCCTGCGGATAGTAGCCTGCTCCTTCTATAGTTTGGACGACTCCCGGATTTGAATAATCATCGTCAAAGGTGTAATAATAACCATTAGAGACATAATCTGCAGACAAAATATTATTGAGCAATAGCTTTAATGACATNGTCTTGCCCAACCAAGGCTTTTGCCAATCATAAGANACTTGTAAGTCATTGACCATATAAGCGGCCAAGCGCGACGCATCGCGTTCTGTATTGCCCATGTATTGAGCGCCTACATGTTTTGCAAACCAAGCCAAGCGCCAACCTGATTCAGTTTGATAAGACCATACACTACTGCCTATAACACCCGGCGCAAAAGAAATATCGGTCTGCCCGAGATTTTGTAGTACACCGTCGAACTCTGTAACGTAGTCTCTGTTTTTATTTTCACTAAGGGCCAAAGACACTTGCCAGCTCCATCGATGATCAATTTGCCACAAAGCTTCAACCTCCAAGCCCATCCTATAACTATCCCCACTAGTGCCTCTGATGGGGGCCCCAACATCATCAATTGCACCAGTCAAAACCAATTGATTTTTGTAATTCATATAATATGCAGTCGCACTCAAATTTATGTTTCTGTCCGTACGCCGCCAACCCAATTCAATATCATCAAGACGCTCCGGGGTGAATACACCCTGCTCAAAATCACTGCGTCTGGGCTCTCGGTGTGAACGCCCAAATGAGGCGTAAAATGAATCCACCTGATTCAACCGATACGTTGCACCAAACTTAGGGTTAAAAAAATCATACTGTTGACGGACATTCAAGGCACTTCCATCTGATATGATGCCAGAGGTTCTGTAGCTGATCCAGCGCTGTTGGAGGTCGGCATAAATCTGCCATTTCTGACTCAGTTGCCAATTAAGCTTAGAGAACAAACTCCCCTCGTTCTTNTCTCCATTACCTGAATAATAACGCTGTCCGGGCTCGCTATCACTGGCATAACGTGCCCACACCACTTCGCCAAAATGATCCCCTCCGTAATAACTGTAAAATGCCCCAGAAGTCCATTCGATGGTCTTGTCTGCATACGTGACATGGCCATTGGTGGCATAAAAATTATTATTAAGCCATCTGCGGCGAACCAAATCACTTGAATTGATGACTTGACCCTCAAGCACAACAGGACTTAAGCCATANAGAGCAAGATTTGCATCATCACTAAACAGGACATTTTCACTATACCATTGGTCCACATACTCCTGATANTAGCCACGTCCATGTGTGTAATTCATAGAAATTTGTGAGGTCCAATGATTTGCCAAATCTTGACTCCACAATAACTGAATGTGGTCTTGATTGTATCGGTCAATCTGGGAATCATAAAACCCTTCGAAATTGCCTGATTCATCGAATTGAATGCCTGCCGGATTATAAGTGCGGTCTGTTGCTAAAGTGGCTTGGTCTATACCATACCATGACTGATAAGTTTCTTCTTGCCCGCCAAAAGCCAAAACCTTTAACTTGGTCTTTTGGTCTTGATAACCCGCCTCTAAATAGTAAGCGGCCAAGTCACTTGAGGCCCGATCTATATAACCATCTGAGTTGATTTTAGACAATCTCCCTGTGAGACTAAATCCATCGGTCAATGGTCCCGTACTGAATTTCAGGGTGTGTTTCTGGGTGTTGAAAGATCCAAAAGCACTGCTCATAGAGACCCCTGCTTCTTGTACGGTTTGCCCCGTCCATAAATTAAGGGACGCGCCAAACGATCCAGGACCATAAGTAGAACTTCCAACCCCGCGCTGCAGTTGCACTCGGTCTACAGAACTNGCCAAATCTGGCAAATTGACCCAATAAACACCTTGACTCTCTGCGTCATTATATGGAATTCCATTGATGCTGACATTGACGCGTGTTGCATCACTCCCNCGNACGCGGAGTCCAGTATAACCCACACCCGCACCCGCGTCGCTGGTGGTCACTACACCAGGCAATGCACGCAGNAGATACGGGAAGTCCTGCCCCATATTTATGGGGGCCAAATCTTCGGCGGAAAGGTTAGATTGTGTAATAGGATCTTCTGCCTTGGCCCTCGAGGCATTCAAAATGACAGCGTCCAATGTCTGTACTTGGGCAGAGTCAACAGGACTCGACTGAGGCCATACTTGGGCTTTGACAAAACCAAAGCTCAGGGCCATAAAACATGATAATAGGTATTTCATTCGTAAAATATTTACGAATAAAAGGGGTATTATTCATTTGATTGATAAAATTATTTTTGCTGACTTCGCAGCGCTATTTGAGGCACCCTTCGGTGCAACTTAATGTCCCTAAACAGCATTACCTGTTCTAGGTTCAATGGGTATGATCTCAGCCGTTTGACACAGCACCCCTTTGAGATATGCGTCAAAGATAAAACATTTTGACCTAATACCAAGTCGTCATTTTAAAAATACTTCAAGGGCCAAGATTTAGGCCAAGGGACGGTGAGGTTTGTCCAAAAGGTCATTTACAGTCTTCACTGGATTGAACGTCTGCAAAGGGACCTCTACAAAAACCGTGTGCCATTTGGCCATGGCACCATTCCAAAGCCCTGGTAATTCTAAAGCTTTGACGGATTGACCCAAATAAGATTTGTTAGTGATGAATCCCATGGATGGATCACGATAGGCCATTAAATCATATTTTTCTCCCCGATGATTGCGCATACCACAAACCAAATCAACTGGATTGAAATGTGTAGCCTGTTGTAAAATATCCATCTGTCGCGAAGAATTTTGGTCAAATTGTGACGCCTCTAGAATTTGTAATGTAGACCGTCCCTGGGCATTATCCACCCAAAAAGGACCTCCTCCAGGCGCACCAGTGTTGGCCACAACCCCGCAAACCCGAATAGGCCGATGCAACAATTCAAATAACTCTTCGGGACTACTTGGGGCGTCCTTGATCCCAAAAGTATTCCACAAAAACCCATGTATGGCAGTAATATCAATAAGCTTTGGCTCGTGCTGAATTTGTTTGAGGTAATGAAAAACCCGGTCTTGGATCTCCAATAGATGACCCGCCAACATTTTTTTCTGGACAGCCATTTCTGGCACCAAATCCTGAGCCGTCACGTTGTCAATGTTTTTAATAAAAACCACATCAGCATCAATCTCGTTAAGATTCTCAATCAAAGCCCCATGACCCGCAGGTCGAAAAAGTAGTTGTTGTTGTTCATCGCGAAAGGGCTTGTTGTCCTCGGTAACCGCGAGGGTTTGAGTTGTGGACTTCTGAAAGGAATAACTGATATGAACTGTTCGTCTATTGGCGCGCTTTAGCCTTGTTTTGATCCTGTCAAATACTTCTTTAAAGAGTGCAGCATGATCTTCGGAAAATGTAAAATGCACCTGAAGATCTTTGCCTTTAGCCACATAGTGTGCCGCCTCATAAAGCTGCTCTTCGAATGCGGTTGTTGCATATTTGTTGTACTTATGAAAAGGAATGAGGCCTTTAGGCATCGCACCGAAGTTAAGCCCACTATCCAACAACATGACTTGAACCATACAATAAAAACGATGGCCCTTGGACCAGGTCTTAAAATCCGGAAACGTCTCACGGATGTGCTTTCTGATGGCATTGGTAAATGGAAAGTCTCCCAAACCTTTATAAAACCTCAATACATCTCCATGCTCTGGTCTACTGAGGTAGTCTTTAAGTGGTGTCTGGTCTGGGTTATAGGCCGTCAAAAAGTCAAATAAAAACTGGAACATCCGGGTTGCTGCGCCAGAGGCCGGCACAAATTTAACACAATCGAGTTCGGATACTTTTTGGTCGTAGTAATGGCCTAGCCTTGATTGCTCGCTCGGAATAAATTGTTTGATCCCATCGCCAACAGTGGCTGCACGCACAATGCGGAGTGGTGGAAATCCCTTCTCGAAGGTGTCGATATCCTGCCGCACTTGATCAGGCGTCTTGCCCAATGTGGCCATATAATCGATATCTTTAGAAGTGAACATATTTATTGGGGCCAATGGGTGTCGATATAGTTTGTCGCTGCAGCAAATCGGGCTTTTTGGTCACCGCGCAATACCAGATAAGGCAAATCACGTGACTTTAAGGCCTGTTCAAATATATGAAATAANGACAGGCGTTCCAAAGGCCTGTCGCGCAAATCATCCGAAACCCAAGGAACATCCGGTGCCGTTAAAAAATAAAATTCCGGCCCTTGCTGCTGGACTAAATTCTTCAAATGCACTGGCCATTTTCTGTCATAGTAATGATCAAAATATACAGCCAGCTGAAGTGTATTGGTGTCTAAGAAGACAAAGTTTTTGGCTTGATTTTCAGCACGCACCTCTTGAGCCATTTGTCCCTTAAGAAGATCTTCAATATCCGATTGGTCGACCTTTTCTGTTGCATGATCCCATTTTTCTTGGGCAAAATGGCGCAAATATTCTGTCGCAAGCGGCTCTTGATAATGAGCGGCTAATGCTTTAGCCATGGTCGATTTCCCGGTACATTCAGGGCCAAATAAAATAAATTTAACCCGCATCAGCCCCGTATTGTTTGTTCCATGAACGATAACCCTGAACCGCCAAGACGGTGAAAATCATATACTGCAGAGACAACATGCCCAAGCCACGATAAGCATACAAGGGAACAGTAATCACATTAGCAATGATCCAAAGTGTCCAATTTTCGACTTTTTTTTGAGCCATATACCACATGGCGGTAAAGAAAATACCGGAGGTCACCACATCAATATAATTGACCCACTCGATTGCTCTGCCAAACCCCAGATAAACCAGATAGGTCACCAACATGGTCAAAAAGCACAACACCATACCAATCCAACGTTCTTGCAGATTTGTTTTGGAAATGACCAGGACGTTCTGGTCGTTCTTGTGAGACCAGTTCCACCATCCATATATACTCATGAGGCTATAATAGGCGTTCATCATCATGTCGCCATAATAACCGGCAACATATAGGAGGTAGACCGTGATGAGCGTCGCAATCAGTCCTGTAGGATAAACCGCGATGTGCGCCCTTTTTGCATACCAAACGCTGACCACCCCAAACACAAAGGCTATTGCCTCCAAGGCAATAGAAATGCTGTTGGCACCTTGATAAGCGCCCAGAAAAAATTTCACGATATGGTCAATAGCCTCCATTGTTTTCGCTGATACAAATCCATTTAGAATCTTATTTATTGTCGGATCTCTTGATCACGAAGATACCATATTCATCAAAAAAACGAAGCTGCTTATAAAGCCTTTCCCGTCTTTTCAAAAACTGTGCCCATCACGATAAGATCTGCTCCCGCTGCATATGCCTGGTTCAATTGCTGCTCTGTTCTGATACCGCCCCCTACAATTACTGGAATGTCGAGGGTATTTTTTACTGCTTTGATGATGTCCCCCGAAACTGGTGATGAGGCNCCGCTTCCCGCTTCAAGGTAGACACAATGTGCCCCCATANACATGCCCGCCAATGCACGTTCCACAATGGGTAAAATTGGGGTTATGGGTAAGGGCGACGTTTGGCTGACCCGCGCAACTGTCGATGGTCGACCCCCATCTATGAGCAAGTAAGCCGTAGGAATAACTTCAATACCACAGGCTTTGACGCTAATGGCGGCTTTAGTTTGCTGGCCAATCAAATACTCTGGATTATCGCCAGAAAGCAATGACAGGAACAACAAAGCATCTGCCGCTGAAGTGACTTGATCATGCTTGCCGGGAAACAACCAAACGGGCTTGCTACTCCACTGCTTAATGGCCAGTACCAAATCATGTGCAGCATCTGGTGGCACGGTACTCCCTCCGACAAAAAAATGCGTTGTTTGTTCCGGTAAGCGACGCAACAACTCTGGAACCATCTCGACAGTGGTTTTTTCGGGGTCTATCAACACCGCCAAGCATTTCTGATCGTTGGACAAAAGCGCTAGCCATTGGTTATATTGAGGCCCTAGGATCATGTCGCTCCAAGTTCTCTTGTGTAGCCACAGGTGTGGCCCTCAAAATCAAAAAACCGAAGATCAAATTGACGCGATTCTTCTTGCTGCGCAACGCGACCTAGAGCTTGTGTATTGGTTGGTGAAAAATTCATGACTTGCATATGGTTCAAAAAACTCAAACCGGTTTGACTTACCAATTTATACATGCTCTCCTTGGCCGTCCACAATTTAATAAGCGCTGTGACTTGGTCCTCTATAGTGGGATGGCATGGCCATTCTTGAGCATTGACAAA